>ENA-OVFR01000146-OVFR01000146.1-human-gut-metagenome-genome-assembly--contig:-NODE-146-length-45225-cov-6.682333_pt1 | contig 45225 bp, 45 predicted proteins | sample MGYA00237762_ERZ505403 | MGnify/ENA primary metagenome ERZ505403 (study PRJEB26158, sample SAMN06016376) | human gut metagenome | biome: human gut; feature: ankylosing spondylitis patient; material... | reverse complement strand
CATAGATGAAGCAGAGAATGTAGCGCATACATCCTCTGCTTTTTCTTTTGCCCAAGAACAGCCGCAGCCGGACCCGGCTGTGTGGGAATACAACGGTGTCAAGGAGCGACACCCTGATGATATGGTCCTGTATCAGATGGGCGATTTCTTCGAGATTTATGGCGAGGACGCCAAAGAAGCCGCGCCGGAGCTGGGGTTGCAACTGGTCTCCCGTGCTATCCCTGGCGGTGGCCGTGTGGAAATGTGCGGGTTCCCGGCAAACCGGCTGGAGCAGTACCTGGAACAGCTCCGGGCCAAGCATGATGTGACGGTCTCCGCCACCCTGGAGGGCAGCGCCCAGCGCCGGGAGTATTCCGTCCTCTCTATCGACCACGAGGCCGAACAGGACATCAACGCCCATGAAGCGGAGTATGGTGCTGATGGGTTCCGGGTGTTCCGGGACGAAGAAGCCATCCAAGCCGCCACCCTCCGGGAGCTGCATGAGCAATACAAGCCCATCGTGCTGGAGGCTGTTACCCAGGACATCAGATACCGGAACGCCTGCGGTCACAGTGACTACGAGAACGCCGTGATCGAGGGCAACGCCGCTATTCGCCGTGCTGTCCTGGGGTCCGGTAATATGGGGCTGCTTCGCCTCTATTCTGACACCCCGGAGTTCCGGCAGCACCTTCATCGGGAAGTCATAGACGAGACCTATCCCAAGCTCCATGAGCTGCTGCGCCCTCTCTCGGACAATGACATTGACCGAGCTATCCAGGACTGGAATGGCAAAATCGAGAGCAAACACGCCGTTGTCCGCTACATGAAAGACCATGCGCGAGAAAGAGACACCGCAGCATGGCTGGCCCATGAGTTTGACGGCGGCGATGGTAAAACCCCGTTTGCGATCCGACCGGAAAGCCCCGAAGGAACGGCGCTGCCCTGGCCCAAGGTGCAGCGCCGGATTGCCCAGCTCATTAAGGAGGACCGTTTCTACACCCAGGTCGAACAGGACAATCTGGACGATGTGGACCCCATCGCCATCCGGGAGGCCCTGGCCCAGCGCGGCATTGTGGACGGCCATGTGGTGGACCCGGAAAAGCTGGACAACGACCCTTTTATTCAGCAGGTCATGCGGGATGTGGAGGCCATATCCAGGGAGACCGCACAAGCGGACCAGCAGGAACAGCCCGTTCCTGACAATTCGCGTGTTCCTGTGTCAGATGAAGAATATGCTGCGGCCCGTGGCACGGTCCGAGAGCGAACCTCCTACGATCCAGCAGTTCCTCCCTACAATGTGGGTGATATTGTCTATCTGGATGATCGTCCCCATCAGATCACAGAGTTGCGGGATGACACGGTGCAGCTGCTGCCCACCGGCATGAGCTATCCCATCTACCGGGCCGAGAGCCAGGAACGGTTTGAGCAGCTTTTGCGTGAGGATAACCGCAACGACTTCTATACCGAGTTCCTGCCTGTAAATCTGGATACGGTGGACCAGGACCTTCGGGATGTGCTGGCCCATGGCCTGATCGGTGAGGCGGACAAGGCGGAGCTTTCCGAGCTTCTTCACAATGGCAAGAGCAATCGAGAGATCGCCCTGTGGCTGAGTCGGACCTATCCCAACATCGTGGAAACGATGGAGCTGGAGACCGGCGAAACCGCCGATTACCGCACGATGCCGGAAGGTATTGAACTGGAAGTGTTGGATGCAGATGAAAAGCGTCTGGCTATGCTGTTCTTCCAGTGGAGTGAGGTTGCACCTTTGCTGCGCGGGATGTATGCCCGTCAGCTGGACGGTTTTGGGCAGGAACGCCCCGAACCGGCTGCCGAAACCCCGGCCTTCCAAGCCGAGACTGTGGCTGTCTATCCAGGCGATAAGAACAATCTGCCCTATGATGTGGTTGTTCAGACCCTGCGAACCAATGAGCCGGAGCCGCCCACGCCTACTGTCGAGCCGGAAAAGACTCTGGATGAGGTACTGGACGAACACCCCGTTTCCATTCAGGTAAACGGCGAGTGGCAGACCTTCCCCAATGTCAAAGCTGCCGAGGAAGCCTCTTATGAGGAATACAAGGCCAATCTACGCCGCACCGCCGAGAATTTCCGTATCACTGACAATCGCCTGGGCGAAGGCGGCCCCAAGGCCAAGTTCCAGGCCAATGTCGATGCAATCAAGCTGCTGAAATACCTGGAGGAAACCACCGGTCAGGCAACACCGGAACAGCAGAAAATCCTTTCCCGGTATGTGGGCTGGGGCGGGTTGGCGGATGCCTTTGACCCCGACAAGGAAAGCTGGAGCAAGGAATATGCCCAGCTGAAGGAGATGCTGACCCCGGAGGAATATGCCGCTGCCAGAGGTTCCACCCTCAACGCGCACTACACCAGCCCTACGGTCATCAAAGCGATTTACGAGGCTGTGGGCCGCATGGGATTTGAGACCGGCAACATCCTGGAGCCGTCCTGTGGTGTGGGCAATTTCTTCGGTATGCTGCCGGAGGAAATGCGAAACAGCCGTCTTTATGGCGTGGAGCTGGATTCCATCAGCGGGCGGATTGCCCAGCAGCTCTATCCCAAGGCCGACATCACCGTGGCCGGTTTTGAAACCACCGACAGGCGGGACTTCTATGACCTTGCCATCGGCAATGTACCTTTCGGCCAGTATCAGGTCCGGGACAAAGCCTACGACAAGCTGAATTTCAGCATTCACAACTACTTTTTCGCCAAGGCGTTGGACCAGGTGCGTCCCGGCGGCGTGGTGGCCTTTGTCACCAGCCGCTACACGATGGACGCCAAGGATTCCACCGTGCGCCGGTATCTTGCCCAGCGCGCCGAGCTGCTGGGGGCCATCCGTCTGCCCAACAATGCGTTCAAGGCCAATGCGGGGACCGAGGTTGTATCGGACATCATTTTCCTGCAAAAGCGGGACCGTCCGCTGGACATTGTGCCGGAATGGACGCAGACCGGCATGTTCAGGGTTCCCGCAAGGTCGCAAGACTTTGTGGGAGAAGGAGGAGCGATGGAGCCAGCGAGCTTTTCGCCGCAAGGCGGAAACGAGCAGGCGCAGTCCGCGACGACGCAGGACGGCTTTGCCATCAACCGCTATTTCCTGGACCACCCGGAAATGGTGCTGGGCCGACAGGAACCGGAAAGCACCGCTCACGGCATGGACTATACCGTGAACCCCATTGAGGGGCTGGAGCTGGCCGATCAGCTGCACGATGCTGTGAAGTACATTCGTGGCACCTACCAGGAGGCCGAGCTGCCGGAGCTGGGCGAGGGCGAAGCCATCGACACATCCATCCCCGCCGACCCTAATGTGAAGAACTACTCCTACACCGTGGTGGATGGAGTTGTGTATTTCCGGGAGAACAGCCGCATGGTGCGCCCTGATCTCAATGCCACCGCCGAGGCCCGTGTCAAAGGCATGGTGAGGCTGCGGGATTGTGTCCAGGAACTGATTGACCTGCAAATGGATGCCGCCACACCGGACAGCGACATCCGAGAGAAACAGGCGGAGCTGAACCGGCTCTATGACGATTTTTCCGCTAAGTACGGCCTTATCAATGACCGGGCGAACCGGCTGGCCTTTGCTGACGATTCCAGCTATTATCTGCTCTGCGCGCTGGAGATCGTGGACGAGGACGGCAGGCTGGAGCGCAAGGCGGATATGTTCACCAAGCGGACCATCAAGCCCCATGAGGCGGTGACTTCCGTGGACACCGCCAGCGAAGCCCTGGCCGTATCCATCGCGGAAAAGGCCCGTGTGGATATGGAGTACATGGAACAGCTTACCGGCAAGACCAGCGACGAGCTGGCCTCTGAGCTGCAAGGCGTGATCTTCCGCCTGCCTGGGCCGGTGCCGGAGGGAGAACGGCCTGCCTATGTGACCGCCGACGAATACCTGTCCGGCAATGTGCGGCGCAAGCTGCGTCAGGCACAGCGGGCGCTGGAGGTCAGCGAGATTTTCCGTCCCAATGTGGAGGCGCTGGAAAAGGCGCAGCCCAAAGACCTGGGCGCTTCGGAGATCGAGGTGCGCCTGGGCGCTACCTGGATCGACAAAGAGTATATCCAGCAGTTCATGTATGAGACCTTCAACACCCCGTACTACCTCCAGCGCGCTATCCAGGTCAATTATGCCTCTTTCACCGCCGAATGGCAGGTCACGGGCAAAAACTCTGTATCCGAAAAAGATGTGGCGGCCTACACCACCTACGGAACCAGCCGTGCCAACGCCTACAAGATTTTGGAGGACAGCCTGAATCTGCGGGATGTCCGCATTTACGACACCGTGGAGGACGCGGACGGTAAGGAACGCCGGGTACTGAATGCCAAAGAGACCACCCTGGCAGCCCAAAAGCAACAGGCCATTCGGGAGGCTTTCCGCGATTGGATTTGGCGGGACCCGGAGCGCCGCCAGACCCTGGTGCGCCAGTACAACGAGGAAATGAACTCCACCCGGCCCCGTGAATACGACGGGTCCCACATTACTTTCGGCGGTATGAATCCATCCATTACCCTGCGGGATCACCAGCTGGGTGCTATTGCTCATGTGCTGTATGGCGGCAATACGCTATTGGCACACGAGGTAGGCGCGGGTAAGACCTTTGAAATGGTGGCCGCTGCCATGGAATCCAAGCGCCTGGGGCTGTGCCAGAAGTCCCTCTTTGTGGTGCCAAACCACTTGACCGAACAATGGGCGTCGGAGTTTTTGCGGCTCTATCCCTCCGCAAAAATCCTGGTCACGACCAAAAAGGACTTTGAGACCCATAACCGAAAGAAGTTTTGCGCCCGGATCGCCACCGGCGACTACGACGCCGTTATCATCGGCCACTCGCAGTTTGAGCGTATCCCCATCAGCCGGGAGCGCCAGGAGAGGCTCCTTCAGGAGCAGATCGACGAGATCACCGAGGGTATTGCCGAGGTGCAGGCCAGCGGCGGTGAGCGTTTCACGGTCAAGCAGCTGGAACGGACCCGCAAATCCCTGGAGGCCAGACTGGAAAAGCTCCAGGCCGAGAGCCGTAAGGACGATGTGGTGACTTTTGAGCAGCTTGGCGTGGACAGGTTATTTGTCGATGAAGCTCATAACTACAAAAATTTGTTCCTTTACACAAAAATGAGGAATGTAGCGGGCCTCTCCACCAGCGATGCCCAAAAGTCCAGCGATATGTTCGCCAAGTGTCGCTACATGGACGAGATCACCGGCAGCCGAGGGGTTATCTTTGCCACCGGCACCCCGGTCAGCAACTCCATGACCGAGCTTTACACCATGCAGCGGTATCTCCAGTATGACCGCTTGCAGGAACTGAGTATGACCCACTTTGACTGCTGGGCGTCGCGCTTTGGTGAAACGACGACGGCGCTGGAGCTGGCACCGGAAGGCACCGGCTACCGGGCGCGCACCCGCTTCTCCAAGTTTTTCAATCTCCCGGAGCTGATGAACCTGTTCAAAGAGGTGGCGGACATTAAAACCGCCGATCAGCTTCATCTGCCCACCCCGGAGGTAGAATACCACAACATCGTGGCCCAGCCCACCGAGCAGCAGCAGGAAATGGTGAAGGCGCTCTCCGAGCGCGCTTCCCTGGTACACAGCGGCACGGTGGACCCCTCCCAGGACAATATGCTCAAGATCACCAGCGATGGCCGCAAGCTGGGGCTGGACCAGCGCATTATCAATCAGGCGCTGCCGGACGAACCTGGCACCAAGGTCAACCAATGTGTCGCAAACATCATGCAGATCTGGCGGGACGGCGAGGCTGACAAGCTGACCCAGCTGGTGTTCTGCGATATTTCCACGCCCCAGGCGGCCCCTTCCAAAAAGGCAGCCAAGGCGCTGGACAACCCCACGCTCCATGCGCTGGAACAGGCTGTGCCGCTGGAAGAGCCGGAGCCGGTCTTTACCATCTACGAGGACATCCGGCAAAAGCTCATCGCCCAGGGAATGCCCACCGAGCAGATTGCTTTTATCCACGAAGCCAAGACCGAGGTGCAGAAGAAAGAACTGTTTTCCAGGGTCCGCACTGGACAGGTGCGCGTCCTGCTGGGCAGCACCTCCAAAATGGGCGCTGGCACCAATGTGCAGGATCGCCTTGTGGCCCTCCATGACCTGGATTGTCCGTGGCGTCCGGGAGACCTTGCTCAGCGCAAGGGCCGTATCGAGCGCCAGGGCAACCAAAATCCCCTGGTCCATGTGTACCGCTATGTGACTGAGGGAACCTTTGACGCCTATTTGTGGCAGACGGTGGAGAACAAACAGAAATTCATCAGCCAGATTATGACTTCCAAATCGCCGGTGAGAAGCTGCGACGATGTGGACGAAACGGCATTATCCTTTGCCGAGATCAAGGCCCTGTGCGCCGGAGACCCCCGTATCAAGGAGCGTATGGATCTGGATGTGGAGGTCTCCAAGCTGAAGCTGATGAAAGCCGACCACCAGAGCAAGCAGTATCGTCTGGAGGACCAGCTGCTGAAATACTTCCCGGAGGAAATCGAAAAGCACAAGGGCTTTATCCAGGGGTTTGAGGCAGACCTGGAGACCCTGGCCGCTCATCCTCACCCGGAGGATGGCTTTGCCGGGATGGAGATCCGGGGCGATGTGCTGACCGACAAAGAAAACGCCGGTGCAGCCCTGCTGGACGCCTGTAAGGAGGTCAAAGGCTCCGAACCGGTGCAGATCGGCAGTTACCGGGGCTTTACTATGTCCGTGGAGTTTTCCGCTTGGAAACAGGAATATACGCTCCTGTTGAAAGGCCAGATGACCCACCGGGCAAGCCTCGGCACAGACCCACGCGGCAACCTGACCCGCATTGACAATGCGCTCTCTCAAATGCCCCAGCGCCTGGAGGCGACCAAGGCCCAGCTGGACAATCTGTACCAGCAGCAGGCCGCCGCCAAGGAGGAAGTTGGCAAGCCTTTCTCTTATGAGGATGATCTGCGGGTAAAGTCCGCCCGTCTGGTGGAGCTGGACACGCTTCTGAATCTGGACGGCAAGGGCCGCTCTCAGCCGGAGTCCGTGATCGCCAAGAGCGCACGGCCCTCGGTGCTGGACAGCTTGAAGCGTCCGGTGCCGCCCCGCAGCCCCGAAAAGAAACCGAAACAGCATGAGGAGGTGCGATAACATGAATACCAACGATCTGAATACGGCCCTCTATGAGAAGATGGCCGCTGAACAGGACAAATACCGGGACTGGCTGAAAAGCCAGCCCCCGGCAGAGGTCCTGAACCATGCCTATGAGTACACTGTTCGGGAGGACATCGTGATGGCGATGGAGCAGCTGGAGCTGACCGACGCCCAGGCCCAGGCCCTCTTGGATTCGCCCACACCGCTGGCCGATGTGTACCGTCACTTTGAGAAGCTGGAGACCGGCTACATGGATGTGATCCGGGACAGCATTGAGAACCGGGCCGATGATGCTTGCAAGGCCCAGGCGGAGCTGCGGAAAGCCGCCATTTACCCTCACTCTGCTGTGTATGCGAAAGAGCATGGGGAGCTGGAACAGTACCGGGCTTCCAATAACGCCAATCTCCAATGCAAGGAGGCCATTGAAGCAGCGGTGCGGGAACACTTCGACGGGATGTATCTCAGTCACGATGCCGCCAAGGGTGTAATTGAGACCTACGGCATGGACCGGGTCATGCTGGTCCTTGCCAACACCGTCCAGCTCCAGGACTGGGATGGGCGCTACTCGCCCCGCAACAAGGAATGGGCAAAGACCATCCCCAACTACAACTCCGATACCGTCCGGTGTGGGTATGCCCTGAACAGCCACCCTGCTGTTTTGAACGGGTTTATTGATCTGGTGCGCGAGGAACATCTGCGCCGCCAACCCTTGACGGCAGGGGACATCCAGGCAGAGGCAGAACGGATTTTGCGGGAGCTGCGCGCACCGGATATGCCGAACAGCCCCCACGGGACCCATTACATGGCCCGCATTTCCCCGGAGTTTCTGAATCGTGCCGGGAGCAAAGACCATGATCGGCTGATGAATCTCCTGCCGTTTCGCAGTCTGGCGTTTACCGGTATGAAGGGACTTCCTGGGACCTATGCCACCATCCTGGCCAGCGAGGACCGCTCCAAGGAGCTGCGCCAGCCCCGGCCTTCTGTCCGGGAGCATTTGAAGCAGGAACCGAAACAGGCAGCCCCCAAAGCTCCGGGCCATAAGAAACGGGAGCCGGAACGGTGAGCGCCCCAAAGCGCAAACGGGAGGTCCAGGTGAATTTTCGGGTCTCCCCGGAGGAGCTGGCGCTGATCGAGCAGAAAATGTCCCAACTTGGGACGAAGAACCGAGAAGCCTATCTGCGGAAGATGGCCCTGGACGGTTATGTGGTGCAGCTGGACTTGCCGGAGCTGAAGGAGCTGGTGTCTCTGCTGCGCCGGAGCAGCAACAACCTGAACCAGCTCACCCGCCGAGTGCATGAGACCGGGCGTGTCTACGACGCTGACCTGGAGGATATAGCCCAGCGTCAGGAACAGCTATGGGAGGGCGTGAAGGAAATCCTGACCCAGCTCTCCAATCTATCGTGACCGGGGTATATATCCCATCTGCGGAGGGAGGAACGGCGTTCTTTTCGCCGCGCCTCCCTCCGCTTTTTCTTTTTGTCTGTATCCTTGCCTTTTGACGGGGCTTGCCGGATAATAAAGGCAGATAGCAAAGTGTTCTCACATCTAACAAAGGAGTTGAGATACCAATGTTGACCTTTGAAAAGGTTTTAGAGATTTTCGAGGACTATCTGGCGCAGGATATGGAGCTGGAAGTCTACAAGAGCCGGTACGGATATGTCTGTGTGTCCTTCAACGGCTCGCCCCCGGACCCGCCCTATTGCGAGGGTGATGTGTGCCGGACCCCGGAGGAACTATTTGACCATCTGCTGGTCGAGTACGAATCCTTTGCCTCCATTCAGCTGACAAAGGGACGCCGGGAAGAAAACGAGGCCGACGAGGAACAGGTCCGCCGTCTGTGCCAGAAGTATTTGGATCGTCGAGAGGAGGCCATGAAATGACCGCATTGAAGCTGATTTTGAAGATTGTGATTGCGCCGGTGATCCTGCTGCTCACCCTGGCCATCTGGATTTGCGTGGGGCTGGTCTATGTGTCCGGCTTGGTGCTGGGGCTGCTCAGTACGATGATTGCCCTGCTGGGCGTGGCCGTCCTGGTGACATACTCCCCGCAGAACGGCCTTATCCTGCTGGTGATCGCGTTTCTCATAAGCCCCTTTGGGCTGCCGAAGCTGGCCTTTTGGCTGCTGGGCAAAGTCCAGGATTTGAAATATGCAATTCAGGATTTGGTTTACGGCTAAAAAGACACCCTCTCCCATTGGCGGAGAGGGTGTTCAGCTTATGATAAGACCTCCGGCGAAGCTCGTCGGAGGTCTTATGGTTCCAGATTATCTTCCTTGAAAAGTGGCGAAGCAAAAAAGGTGTCTATTCCAATTCCCAGCCCCTGGCACATCTCATGGATGATTCGCAGCTTTACAGAATCGTAAGAACAGTTGATGATATTGCCAATGGTGGACTTGGGAACGCCGCTTTTCATATACAGCTGATACTGCGTCATCTTCCGCTCCTCCAGCAATTCTGAAAGGCGTCTGCTGACCGCCTGATTTAGCTTCAATCGCACTCACCGTCCCTGTCCCTGTACTAAAGTTATTATATGGGCAGGCGTGTGAAAATTAGTCCCTGTACCTGTACCAATGGCGTTATTTGCGCTATGATGGAATCAGGGGTGTTTTTATGACAGTGACCTTTTGCGGTCATGCACAGATTTCGCAGAGCGAGAAAATTGAGAACTGGTTATGTGATGTTACGCAGAAACTGATTGAGCAAGGCGCGACTACCTTTTACCTGGGTGGCTATGGAGCTTTTGACAACTTGGCAGCGTCTGTTCTGAGATCACAGAAAAAGCGGTATCCACAGATTGAGCTGATTCTTGTCTTGGCCTATCTTAACACCGGGAGAGACACTTCCGGTTACGATAGCACGGTGTACCCACCGCTGGAGACTGTACCGCGCCGTTTTGCAATTTCGCATAGGAACCGCTGGATGGTAGAGTCCGCCGATGTGTTGGTGGCCTATGTTCTCCATGATTGGGGTGGAGCTGCCACTACGCTGCGGTGCGCCAAACAGAAAAAGAAACAGATTATTTCATACCGTGACGAGATGGGCAGCTGAGGCTGCCCATTTTTTGAAGGGAGGGAAACTTCATGGCAACCACACGCATCATGCCGCTGCATATCGGCAAGGGCCGGACCGAGAGCCGTGCCATCAGCGCGATTATTGACTATGTGGCAAATCCGCAAAAGACAGACCACGGCAGGCTCATCACCGGCTACGAGTGCGACAGCCGTGTAGCCGACGCCGAGTTCATGCTGGCAAAGCGCCAGTATATCGCTGCTACCGGACGAGTCCGAGGCGCGGACGATGTGATCGCCTACCATGTCCGCCAGTCCTTTTGCCCTGGGGAGATCAATCCAGAGGAAGCCAACCGGCTCGGTGTAGAATTTGCCAAGCGGTTCACCAAGGGAAAACACGCCTTTATCGTCTGTACCCACATTGACAAGGCCCATGTCCATAATCATATCATTTGGAGTTCGGTCAACCTGGACTGTGACCGGAAGTTTCGCAACTTTTGGGGCAGCACAAAAGCCGTCCGTCGATTGAGCGACACCATCTGCATTGAGAACGGACTGTCCATTGTCGAGAACCCAAAGCCCCACGGCAAAAGTTACGACCAATGGCTGGGCGATCAGGCGAAGCCCTCCCATCGGGAATTGCTTCGTGCTGCCATAGATAACGCCCTGGCACAAAAGCCTGCTGACCTGGACGAGCTGCTGAAGCTGCTCCGGGAATCCGGCTGCGAAGTATCCAAGCGCGGCAAATCCTACCGTTTGAAGCTCCCCGGCTGGGGCAAAGTGTCCCGCCTGGACAGTTTGGGCGACGGCTACACCCTGGAGGACCTGCTGGCTGTCCTCGCCGGACAAAAGGAGCATACGCCCCGTCGGAAGCCGGTCAAGCAAGCAGATCCGCCGAAGGTCAATCTGCTGGTTGACATCCAGGCAAAGCTCCAGGCTGGAAAAGGTGCCGGATATGCGAGATGGGCCAAGGTCTTTAATCTGAAACAGATGGCGCAGACCGTGAACTATCTCACGGAGCATAACCTGTTGGAGTATGCGGTTCTGGAGGAAAAGGCTGCGGCAGCTACGGCCCACCATAATGAGCTATCTGCCAAAATTAAAGCAGCGGAAAAACGTATGGCAGAGATCGCCGTGCTGCGGACCCATATCATCAACTATGCCAAAACTCGTGACACCTATGTGGCCTACCGGAAGTCCGGTTACTCCAAGAAATTCCGAGAGGAACATGAGGAGGAAATCCTGCTCCATCAGGCTGCTAAAAATGCCTTTGATGATATGGGGGTCAAGAAGCTCCCCAAAGTTAAGGAGCTGCAAGCTGAGTACGCCCGGCTCCTGGATGAAAAGAAAAAGACCTATGCCGAGTACCGGCGCTCCCGTGAGGAAATGCGGGAGCTGCTGGCGGCAAAGGCCAATGTGGATCGGCTCATGGGGATGGAAGAAGAAAGACGGGAAGATAAAAACAAAGAGCATAACCGTTAAAAATATTTTGTTTTTACCGAGGGATTTTCTGTTATCTTACGACTACCTTATCAGAAGCAGATATTGAGCTTCAGAAAGGAGATACTCGTGAATACAGAATTACTTGTTGTAAAGCACTTGAAAAAGTGTTTTGGAAAAATAGAGGTGTTGCATGGTATTGATTTTTCTGTAACCGTTGGTGAAGTGTACGGCTTAGTTGGACAGAACGGCGCTGGAAAGACCACCCTGCTACGACTCATTGCCGGACTTATGAAGCCCACGGATGGAACGATTGAGTGCCATACCTCGAAAAATTATATCGGCTATATGCCCCAAAGCTGCCGCTTTGATGGGACGCAAACGGTTGCTAGTACCATTCAATTTTTCTCGGCTTTGAGAAATGCTGATATGCAAAACGGTCTGCGGCTATGTCAAAAGTTGGAACTGGACACTTCTAAACGAGTTAAGCATCTTTCCCCCGGCCAGCAGAAAAAACTTCAAATGGTAATTGCTATGACTGGCGATCCCGATTTCTATATCTTAGATGAACCAACTGCGGGATTAGACCCCAATGCAAGCCATGAAATGAACAAATTGATCCAAGAACTGCACCAGCAAGGGAAAAGCATCTTGATTTCGTCACACATTTTGCAAGATATGGATGACATTTGCACCAATGTCGCCATTATGGAAAGTGGAAAACTGATATATGATCGTCAGCTTGAAAGCAGCTACATTATAGAAACCAGTACAGTGCCGGATGAACTGTTTACCACGTTAGCACAAAAATTCTCGCTTACCAGCAATCAGGAACGAACCTTGCTTCATGTGAAAACAGATCGGGAGGGTGTTGCCGCTCTCATTGGGGCACTTACTTCAAGTTCGGTTTTGGTTTATGAAGCGGTACATTCTAATGTCAAAAATGTGGTTCAGGAACAGTTACACATGAACAATTAGATAATATGAAGTGACCCCACATTTGTAGCAACGTGGATTTACCTGTATACTGGAGTTTGACAACAACAATGGTAACAGGGATTACCGCATACAAAAGGAGGCCACCTATGAATAGAATAATCAAAATCGGCATGGATGTCCATAGTAAAAATTACACTTTATGTGCAATGGAGCCCACGATCGGGGCAGAAGACCGGATCTTCGGGGAAGTACAGGTCGCCCCGGACTACAAAGAAGTCATCTGCTTCATTGAATCCCTGAAGATGAAACTCGGTTTCTGCGATGATTATTCTATTGAATGCGGTTATGAGGCTGGCTGCCTCGGCTATACCCTTTACCACCAGCTTACAGGCGCCGGGGTCAAATGTGTCATACTCGCGCCAACAACCATGCTTACCCAGCAGGGGAAGCGGATCAAAACGGATAAACGTGATGCCCGTCTGATTGCACAGTGCCTGTGTTACGGCGGTTACCATCCGGTTTATATCCCTACCGGCGAAGACGATGCTGTCAAAGAGTATCTCCGTATGAGAGATGATCACAAGCTGGCACTTAAGAAGCTGAAGCAGCAGATCAATGCGTTTGTCCTTCGGCACGGACAACAGTACAGCGGGACAAAATGGACCATTAAGCATGTCACCTGGCTGAAGAAACTGGAATTGGATCCGATGTATCGGGAAACGCTGGACGAGTACCTGGCATCCTGTGAGGAACAGGAGGCAAAAATCGAGCGTTACGATAAGAGGATTGAAGAAATCGCTTCCGAAGCCCGTTATCAGGAGAATGCAAAAAAGCTGGGCTGCTTTCTGGGGATCCGTACGCATACGGCGCTGTCCCTGATTGTGGAAACCGGAGATTTTAAGCGGTTCGCTAAGGGGAATACCTATGCGGCATTCCTGGGACTGGCACCTGGAGAGCATTCCAGTTCAGACAACGTGAACCGGCTTGGGATATCCAAAGCAGGAAATACACATTTGCGTTGTCTGTTAATTGAAGCTGCAAAAGGCATCTGTAAAGGAGCCATCGGACATAAGTCCAAAGAACTCCGGGCAAGGCAAAGCGGACAGCCTGCTGAGGTGATTGCATACGCCGATAAAGCGAATACCCGGCTTCGAAGCAGGTATTATAAAATGATCCGCCATGGCAAGAAGAAGAATGTGGCAGTGGCAGCTGTGGCAAGAGAACTTGCATGCTTCATCTGGGGTATGATGACAGGAAACATCAGCATCCGCCCCAAGGGGGATACATCAGGTCCGGCTGTCAGTCAAGGGTAAAATGCACCGCTGCGCGGCCCCTGACAGCCATCCGTCCTGGATGTAAATCGTAATCAGGCAGCAATCAGCAGTAAACTGCAGCCAGCTGCCAGGACAAAAACAATTGAATATCTGTCAGTATCTGTAAGGGGCTGTGATCCCTGTAAGGTTCGAGCTATCTGCGTTCCTCCTATGTTGGCCCTTCGGTGATCCACGTTTTTAGATCGCAGAGCTCTCGGCGGAACCATTAGCCTGTCGGTAACCAATCCACGAATAACAGAGTGGCCACATGCCGGGAACTGTTAAATCAGAGCTCCTTTCAGATGCTGACAGATCACACAAATGTGACAGTCAAGAAAAAGTTTGCTGGATACGGCATTTATCTCTTGACAAAAGTCACTTCATAACAGGAGGAGTTGATATGAAGTCTGTTACAAAATTGATGTGCCGCGACTTAAAGCGGGCCTTTGGTCTGCGAACATTGGGAATTTGGGTGGTCATGGCACTCTTTACCATCTATTTCTTTTTCTTCTCCAATGGCCGCCGGGAATTGGTAGAGAATAACCGGCTTGAATATATGTCCCTTTTTCTTCCTTTGATTATTTTTGGCGCATGGGCAGTTATGGCAGTATTCTTTGATCTTATATCCGCCGACCGTGAACGGAATGTGCTGGACTGCATTTTGTGTTCTGGAACGACCAAAAAGCACGTTTTTATGGCAAAGATCATTGCCACAGCCATTGTTTCTCTCGCCCTGTCTTTTATCTATCTTGCGCCAATTACGATCATCGTCACCTGCTTGAGCAGTGCAGAAAAAGCCGCAATGATTGCGAAATATCTCTTGCCTCTTTGGGGCTTTATCATGGTATTTGCAGCTTTAGGGCTGATGATTTCTGTGTTTGCCCGATCTTCCAAGGCAGCTATGATTTGGAGTTTGGCAAGCGGGCTTGTGCTTATGCCTCGTTTCTTTGTCCTTATCCCGGAGGGCATCGGGAAAATTCTAAGCCTCTCCCCGCAAACCGTAGAGAAAATAAGTATGGTTTCGCCGGGAATTATGATGGAAGCACTTTCTAACCCCAATAATACTTCAAGTTGGACAACAGCCGTAGTTGGATTTACAATAGGTATTGTTGCTCTTTTTGGAATTGCTTATATGGCTTTCAAAAATCAGGATGAATACAATTACGGCGAGTAAGGAGGTAATACCATGAAGATTTTTAAGAAATTATCCTCTCTGCTGTTGATCGCAGCATTGGTTATGGCGTTTATGGCTGGCTGCGGACAGCAAAATACGGTCGAGAGTTTTGTTGTGTCGAACTCTCCCTTTGAGGAAAAAGCCGACATCGAGGATGCAACGCAGCCGGAAAAGGTGTCCGAAAATGAAACGGTGTATGCCAGTGTATATTTCATTGAGTCCCCGCAAGGCATGGAATATACCGCAAAATGGTATTTGGATGGTACAGAAATAAAGACAGATGTTCAGGAAACCACAACGGACATGGCCGGAGTGATTGTCTACTCTTTAGAGGCAGATCAAGTGGCTGCCGGAACCTTAAAATTTGAAGTCACATACAATGACGATATTCTTTGTTCACAGGAACTTATCGTCGAATGAGGTATGAGTATGGCCGGAAACACAGAGCAGAAGTTTATTTCCATCTACAAGGCTTATGTAGATGAAATATACCAATACATTTTTCTGCGAACTGGCTTTGATGTTTCTCTTGCCGAGGACTTGACACAGGAGATTTTTCTTGAGGTTTACAAGAGCATAAATGGATTCCGGGGACTTTGTTCGGAAAGAACATGGGTATTTAAGATAGCGAAAAATAAGCTATTCGACTTTTACAGGAAGCAATATAGCCAGCCGTCCGATACCATCCCCATCGATGACAATTTGATCGAGCAGATTAGCGATTACAGCCAAGACTTAGAAGAATACCTGCAAACGACCTATGAAAGTCAACGTGTTAGAGAATGTCTACGCCAGTTACCGCAGCAATATAAAATTGTTTTGATTCTCAAATACACCGAAGAAAAGCGTGTAAAAGAGATTGCCCAAATTCTTGATAGATCACCGAAATCCGTAGACAGTATGTTGCAACGGGCCAGAGGTGCATTTATCAACCTATATGGAAGGGAGGAAAAGTAATGTCCGTCAACCATGATCCTTTGCAAAAGGCATTTGAATCCATTAAGGACGCCGAAGCTCCGTCTGAACAGCAGAAAGAAAAAATGCTTCATATCGTGCTTGCCCAAGCTCACCAGGATGAAACTACTTTGAGAGAAAAAATTAGCAGGTTTGTTTCGATTTATCCGTGGCGAGTTGCATTTGGCATTTCTTCTTTGCAGGCAGTAGCTTTTACTTTGATTTTCGGAACCCGTTACACTAATATGTTCCTTAGTTTCTTTGGAGGTTAATAGCATTATGTCGCATTTTTTTGAAGCCCTCAACAGGCCGAGTAATGCTTATCATAAGCGATATAAAGGCATTGCGTGGCTGCTTGTGGCTACAACGATACTGATTGTTACTGTGCTGGATTCGCTTTTGCGAAAGGTAACAGATACCAGCTTTCAAATTGACGCCCCCCAGCTCTTAAAAACTATTGTGTTAGGTGTCGCAAGCTATTTGCTTATTTGCACGGTTATGTGGCTGGTTTGCAAATGCTTTGGCAGCAAGACCAACATCCAATCCTATATCCAAACATGGGGAATTTCATTTTTCCCCAACATCATTTGTTCAATCGTAGTTGCCATTACAGAAGTATATTTCTATTTGTTCTGGAACAGCGCAGTATGGGGAATGGTGTTGAGCGCCATTTTTGTCGGTGTTCTGCTTTGGAAAATTATCCTATATGTACTATTCCTGCGGGAAGTTGCTGGGCTGGCAAAGTCAAGGCTCTTAGGTGCTTTTGTGGTAGTTGCCATCCTGATTGCGGCTATGGCTGCTCTGAACGGCTATGTTGGATTGAAAACGCCTATTCTATAAGTGCTAACCACTATATATGGACTGATTGATTATTTCACGCCAAGGGATCCGGGTCTGAGCTTTGCTCAGACCCACTGATTTTTCTCTCAGACCCAGCAATACGCTTTTGGGATCCACCGGTGTGTTTTTTACCTTTTATGCTTGGCACAGTATTCCCTCATATTGGTGCTGCCAGTTTCAATCCAGAAGGCTGTGTATGCGTAACGGTCTACAATCGCTTCTGCCCGTACTCCTTCGCCCAGACGTTTCACCCAGTCATCCTTGCGGTATTGTGTACAGAAGATGGTAGAGGTTGTATCCGAGCGCCTTTCCATAAGTTCAAACAGGAAGTGGAGTTCCGCATCCGATATGTCAGACACCAGCCACTCATCCAGTATCAGGAGAGGTATCCGGCTGTAGCGTTCAAGCAGCTTCCTTTGATTCCCGGCAACTACGGTGGAGTCCCCATACTCCATTAGCAGATCAGGCAGCCTGACATACCGTACCCTGACATGGTTCAGGCAGGCTTCTTTTCCCAGGGCACAGGCCAGGTAGGTCTTCCCTGAACCGGTAAATCCCTGGAGGATGATGCTCTGGTGCAAACCGATGTACTGGCCACTGAACAGGTTCTCAATGAGCTCCCTGTTTAATCCGCGGCTGGCATAGATGACTCCCTGCCGGTTTGCCTGCGGAAAACGGAGCTTTGCTGACTTGATCAGCCGCTGTATCTTCCCATTGTATTTCTCCTGGTAAATGTAGTCCACCAGCCGCTGCATCCTTTCATCGAAGGGCAGGGCTATTGTCGCAGGATCCGCCTGCTGTACCTCCAGCCCTTTGATTGCCTCGCCCAGATTAATTTCACGCAGCTTGCGCCTGGTCTCTTCATTGATCATCTCTGCCACCTCCGTAATAGCTGCTTCCCCTCAGGTATCCCATCTGGGAATGGTCCTTTGCATCTGCTTTTTTGCGCTCTACGTAAATCTCATCTTGATTGGATGCAAGGATCGAATTAAGATGGTGGTAACGGGGCTTTTTAATCCCGCTGGTGATGGCAAACTCACAGGCAGCTTCCAGGCGCGCTTCGGAGTATTTGTTGCTCAGTCTCAGGACGGCCAGCGCAGGGTTATAGCCCTGTTCTTTTATGGGAACCCCCTCAAAGATACGGTCAATCGCCTGTGCCGTATAATCGCCGATGGATCGTGCCCAGTTTTTGATCCGGATATCATCCCATGGGGAAAACTTGAACTTATCCGGCATATCTTCCGGATGGGTGGAATACTGGTTCCTCCGGCCAGCCGGGAAGCGGTTATGCGTGGCTATGCGAGCAGAACCGCTGTAGATCTCCACGGTGCTGTCCGTAACCTTTAGGTCAACACTCTTCCTGGCGTACTGGTAAGGACAAGAGTACCGGTTATACTCAAAGACGACATGGTAGTCGATGTTTACCTTCCTTCCATAGACCCACGTGGCGATCTCATAAGGGACAGACGGCAGTGGATGCAGGAACGGCTTCTCATCCAGGTAAGCGTCATAGCGGCTCCCTTCACGTTTCTGGAAACTCTCGTGGTTGAAGCCGTAGAGCTTTTTTGCAACGGCAGCTTTCAGATCCTCAAAGCTGTAAAAAGGCTCGTTCCTCAGCCGTGCGATGATCGCTGTTGCAATCTTCCCCACTGTGCCTTCCACGGAAGCTTTCTGTTTGGGTTTACGGATGCCTGCCGGCATGATGGCTGTCTGGTAGTGGCTGCCCAGGGCTTCATAATCCGCAGTCAAAACAACCTCCCCTTCTCTGGGATGGGATACAACGCCCGTCTTCAGGTTATCGCAGACAAGACGCGTGGCAACCCCGCCGAAGAACCCATACATGTGGATGTGGGCGCGGATAAAGCTGTCCATCTTCATGTCCCGGCAGGGTTCCACATAGGAGTACTGGCTGTAGGGCAGTGTCCCTACAAACAGGTATACGGTTACGATCTCCCCTGTGGAAGTGTCGACATAGGTCATGGTAGGCCCTGACCAATCTACCTCCACAGCAACGCCGGGCTTATGTTCCAGGTGGTTCGTAAGCTTGTTTACAATCGTGTATTCGCTGTAGCCCTGGCAGTATTTCGTATATCCCATGGGAATGTTGCCAGACGCCCTGCATTTGTCCTGGTATTCCTGCCAAAGGAGCTTCAGCGTCACGCCCGTACGTTTCAGTTCCTGATGGACATACTCGTAATCCGGCTTGTCATACAGGCTTTCCAGGGCAAACTTGTCCGGATAAAACTTGCGGTAAACCGTATCCTCATCCATCTGGGCGATGTTCTCATAGGATATGCCCATCCTGTCAGCGATGTGGAACACATCACCGACAGAGTTCTTTGAAATGTGCCTGCTGGCGGCGATTGCATTCCGCCCCATCCCGGCACTGCGAAGCTCCAGTATCAGCTTCACGTTAATCTTTTTGGCCATGTTTTCGGCCTCCTTTCATAGAATCGGAGACTATTTCTCCAATAAAGATTCTACAAAAGAATAGCTGAAGTAAAAACCTGGCCTCTCGGCACCGGGGCGGATCTATTGCATGAACTGATCAATGGTGGATCACTTATGTGTACTGGTGGATCTCAAAAGCGTATCGATGGCCCTCATAGCGTGAAATATTCACTGATCTGCCGGACGACGGCAAAAGAAAAAAAGCCGTCGTTCAGCAGCCCTTTGACACGCCTATACGATTAGCGGCGGCTTTGAATGTTCAAAGCCGCCGCTTTCTTTATATCTGAAGGAGTGTAACACCATGATCGGCGGCCCACGGAGGGAGCCGCCATGAAACAAAGAGCGTTTCGACAGAATAAGACAGGGTTTGCACTGTCAAAAAAAGCCTTGCTCATGCCCCGACTTCTTACGCACCAGCATCGGCATTATCCTGCTGGTTGATCGGCAATCAGAAGGGATGGAATAAGTATGACGCCAGTTTCCCGCTTTGGGATGCTGGCGTTTTTGCTTGCCCTTTTTTGTGGAATGGACCCGTATTATGCAGGTGTCGTTCTCCGCCCCATTTCGGCTCACTCGCCAACTGGACCTGTGAACCGAAATGGAGGTACATAATGCAGAAAATCAATCTCCGGGAACTGTATCCCGATATTTATAAAACGGACACTTATCTGGAAGTAACCGATGAAGTGCAGGCGGTGTTCCTGGCCGACAAACGAGCGGAAGCACGCTACTTGCGCCAGATGTATAACTACAAAGCGCAATATTCTCTGGACTGCGACAATGGTATTGAGAAAGCAGTGGTGCAGCACCCGCCGACCCCGGAAGAAATCCTGGAGGACAGGCAGCTCCGCGATCAGCTCTATGCTGCGGTGATGGAGCTGCCGGACAAACAAGCCAAGTGGATTTATGCCCGGTTTTACCTGGGCATGACAGTCAAGGAAATTGCCCAGGCTGAAGGTGTCGATCTCAGCTGGGTATATAAGAGCATCCGGCGCGGTTTGATACATCTGGCCGAGAGCCTTTCTGAAAGAAACTCTTAGCTTAAATAGGCTGATTCTGCTAACATCAATCAGCCAATAATTTGCAGGATGCGGTCCCGTTTTACGGGCCGCATTCTGTTTCTATTTTGCGTGATTTCATAATCCGCATATATAGAAAAAGACCACGGTCAGCGGTGAGCTGAGCATGGTCAGAAGCGTCCATCGGACGCGCAGCCGCAGAATGAAATTCTGCGTTCAAAGGGGCTTGGGGGCGCTGCCCTCAACAAGCAGTTTGTGGCGGTATGGATAGCCACAAGCATTGCTTGCCGCTTTCTTCGAGAAATGAAAATAGCCAGCGGGGAAAAGTAGCATTTTTGCTCGCTGGCTTACTCTTTTTCAAATTTCCTGGAAAGCTCCGTCAGTTCTTCTGACAATCCCTGTGTCTGGTGCAAAAGCGTTTCTCGCATCTCTGGCGGACAACTCATGTAGAGAATTTTCATCTTGTTTGCGCCTTCATCGTCTGGGGAAATTTCAGGGGCAAGCAACGAGTCCAAAGAAAGCGGAACAACCTTTGCCAGAGCTTTCAAAATCAGATAAGAAGGGTTCATTTTCCCTCTTTCAATATTTGCAATCTGCTTTGTGGAAACATGGCTGATGTCCGAGAGTTCTTGCTGCGTCAAGCCTTTTTCTTTTCGGGCAGCTTTCAGCTTTAGCCCCAGTTCTTTCAATTCGTCAATCGGCATAATCATTCACCTCAATAATATTGTATCCTGCCGATTTCAGACAAGGAATAGCCTTGTTGTACTGGCCGACAGGAACGATTATGCTGATTTTTGGATTCCGTTCACGAGTATATGCTTGTATTCTTCGAGCAGAAGAACTATAATAAAAACATGGAGGTACTTGTATGGACTATATGACGTTGAAAGAAGCGAGTGAAAAATGGGGAGTAACCACTCGATGGATTAACTATTTGTGTACTGCGGGACGCATTCCGGGAGCAGTAAAAATGGGAACTGTTTGGCTGATACCAAAAAGTTCTGAGAAACCGGCGGACAGACGCAGAAAAAACAAGTAAAGTTATAAAGGAGTTTCTTATGCAGGACAAAATATTGATTGTAGATGATGAGCAGGAAATTGCCGATCTGGTTTCTCTCTATTTGACGAATGAGGGATTTCAGGTGTTTAAGTTCTATAATGCGGCTGATGCATGGAATTGTATTCAGACTGAGAACTTGGATTTGGCAATCTTGGATGTAATGCTGCCTGATATGAATGGCTTTGAACTTTGTAAAAAAATCCGTGAGAAGTATCAGTATCCGGTCATTATGCTGACAGCGAAAGGAGAAGGAATGGATAAAATTACCGGCCTTACCCTTGGGGCAGATGATTACATCACAAAACCCTTTCTTCCTTTGGAGATGGTGGCCCGCGTCAAAGCACAGCTAAGACGGTATAAGCACTATAATGCGGGAACACAAACAGATGATGTCATTACCTATTCTGGTTTAGTTATCAATACCAAGACGCATGAATGTACTTTGAATGGGCAAGATTTATCCCTTACACCCACCGAGTTTTCTATTCTGCGTATCTTATGCCAGAAAAAAGGAGAGGTTGTGAGTTCGGAAGAACTTTTTCATGAGATATGGGGTGATGAATATTTCAGCAAGAGCAACAATACGATCACGGTGCATATCCGACATCTCCGTGAAAAAATGAACGATTCCTTTGAAAACCCGAAATATATAAAGACTGTTTGGGGGTGTGGATATAAAATTGAAAAGTAAAATTACAAAGCCTATGAAGATTTTTGGGGCCTGTGTTATTGGTATTGTCTTATGCCTCGTCATCTACTATTTTGTAGATTATATTTTGAACGGTTCTTTTGTGGACTGGTTTGAACAAAATTATATGATAACACAGGAACAATATATCCCCGAAATAGACTCTAACGGTATCGTGCGCCAGCCCGTATATTCCGAAATTAAAAAATTGTTACTGCTGGTATTTATCGGCGTTGTAGTTTTAGGGATTGGAATTACATTTGCTGTATCGCACTTTTATGCAAAATCTCAAACGCGGAAAGCTGTGACAAAGATCAGCGAGAAGATGCACGACTTTATGCAAAGCGAAAAAGAGGCAGTTGAAGTATTTCCGAAAGAATATGCGGAAATTTCAACACAAATGGTTGAGATAAAATCTACCATGCAGCGCCATGAGCAAATTTTGAAAGAAGAAGCGGCGCGAAAAAATGATTTGATTGCATACCTGGCGCATGATTTGAAAACGCCGCTTACTTCGGTCATTGGATATTTGAGCCTTTTGGATGAGGCCGTTGATATGCCTACACCACAAAGGGCAAAGTATGTGAGTATCACCTTAGATAAAGCGAAGCGTTTGGAAAAGCTCATCAATGAATTTTTTGAAATCACTCGCTATAATCTTCAAGGCATCGTCCTTGAAAAAGAAACCATAGATCTCTACTATATGCTGGTTCAAATGACGGATGAATTTTATCCACTGCTGCAGGCCCATCAAAACACCACAGAGTTGGATGTGGATGAGGAAATGACGATTTACGGAGATGCGGAAAATCTGGCGCGGGTATTCAATAATATCCTGAAAAATGCGGTGGCATATAGCTATCCTGGTACGGTAATCAAAATCAGTGCCAAACAGACGGATACAGAGGTCCAAATATGTTTCCAGAATAAAGGCAAAACTATACCTGCACATAAACTGGAAAGCATTTTTGAAAAGTTTTTCCGATTGGATGAATCTCGTTCCAGTAATACAGGCGGCGCAGGATTGGGACTTGCCATTGCAAAAGAAATTGTGACATTGCATGGCGGTACTATATCGGCAGACAGTCATGACGAAATAACAACCTTCTCGATCACTTTGCCTGTGTCCTCTTAGGAAAACATCAACCCCATCTTAGCCTTTTCTTAGGAATTGAACAACTAAATATTAAAGTACAAATCGCTTCTGTTCAGTACAATAAGAACTGTTCAGGAGCGATTTTTTTGTTTTCCAGGAGAGGCAGGTGAACTCCTAATGGAGGATACACAATATAATAACCGGCGTTCCCGGTCTAGGAAACGACGCCGTAAAAGGAAATCTTGCGTCTTTTTCAAAACATTCATTACGGTATTTGCCATTTTTTCGCTGTTCTTTATTGGCAGCAGGGTACTGATTCCTTGGTTTTCGGGAGAATTAGCAACGGAGCAGATGGACGGGTTGGGAGATAACTTCTCTTCCATTCCCGAAACGGTCCAACCAGATACGTCCATTGTTCCTCAAATGGCAGAGATTGATTTGGAGAATCTTTACAGTCCATATGCAATTTTGGTGGACTTGGATTCCGGTACTGTTCTGAAAGAAAAGAACAGCACCGATAGAATTTATCCTGCTTCCCTTACTAAAATTATGACTGCGATTTTGGCGATTGAAAATACGGAGGATTTAGAGGAAATCGTTCAGCTTCCCGATGAAATTTTCCCGCCGCTTTACGCACAAAACGCTTCGATGGCTGGTTTTCAACCAGGAGAAGAAGTTCGGTTGAAAGACTTACTGTATGGAGTTTTGATCCCATCCGGCGCGGAGTGCTGTCTTGCATTTGCCGACCGTATTTCAGGCTCTGAAGAAGAATTTGTTTCGTTGATGAACGATAAAGCGCAGGAATTGGGGATGAAAAATACACACTTCACAAATTCGACGGGACTGCATGATCCGGAACACTATTCCACAGTAGAGGATATTTCCATTCTTTTGCAATACGCCTTGAAGAATAAATATTTTCGAGATGTTTTTACAAGCAGCAGATATAGCACCCTTCCTTCAGAACAGCACCCGGAGGGTTTTACCTTTCACAGTACGATGTTCAAGTATATGGACAGCACGGAAGTAACCGGTGGCGAGATATTGGGAGGGAAAACAGGCTATACCGAAGAAGCGGGGCTATGCCTAGCGAGCTTGGCGCAGGTCAATGGAAAGGAATACATCCTGGTAACTGCAAAAGCCAACGGGACACATCAAACAGAGCAGTTTCACATTTTGGATGCTATCAATGTCTACAGCCAAATTGGAGAGGCTGGTCAAAACACTTATGAATAGGAGGATAAAAGATGAATCAATTTGATAACGAAGTAAGCAGCACTTTGAAAGAAATTGCGGAGCGCGTTGATACGCCGCCATATTTGAAAGATAGAATTGATAAAGAACTTTTGCGGCGTTGCCCAGAGTATCGGAAGAAAATTGCCGTTATTTTCGGCGGTTGTTCCCCGGAGTACAGCGTATCGCTGCAATCCGCATATGCGATAATCAGCCATATGGACACTGAAAAATATACCCCTGTTCTGATCGGCATTTCTCAATCTGGCGATTGGTTTCTGTATGAGGGAGATATTGAAAAAATTGTTTCAGATACATGGTGTGGCGGGAAAGATTGTACGCCGGTTGTGGTATCACCGAACCGCACTTCGCATAATCTTTTGCTTTTGGAAAACGGCAAAGTGAAGAAACTGCATATAGATGCGGCCTTTCCGGTGCTGCATGGCAGAAACGGCGAAGATGGAACGATTCAGGGGCTTTTTGAAATGGCGGGGATTCCCGTTGTGGGATGTGGCGTCTTGTCCTCGGCCTTGTGTATGGATAAAGATCGGGCGCACAAGTTAGTACATACCGCTGGAATTGCCATTCCTTCCTCCTTTGTACTGGGGAAAAGTGCTTCGGTTGCGACAGCTTTGCAGCAAGCCGAAAAAATTGGGTATCCGCTATTTGTAAAACCTGTAAAGGCGGGTTCTTCTTTTGGCATTACAAAGGTTTCTTCTTCTAATGAGCTTCCAGCTGCTTTAGAGCTGGCCTTTGAATATGACAAACGGGTAATCGTAGAAGAATGTATTTCTGGTTTTGAAGTGGGCTGCGCCATATTAGGCGATGAGGATTTAACCGTAGGTGAAGTGGATGAAATTGAACTGTCCGGCGGATTCTTTAACTTTACAGAAAAATACACCTTAAAGACCTCTGCAATCCATGTTCCGGCAAGAATACCGCAGAATATCGCGGAACAAATTAAGCAAACCGCCAAAACCATTTACCGGACGCTGGACTGCCAGGGATTTGCGAGGGTCGATCTGTTCCTGACTCCTTCCGGTGAAATTGTGTTTAACGAAGTCAATACCATTCCCGGATTTACCACTCATAGCCGCTATCCGAATATGATGAAAGCAGCGGGTTTTACCTTTGAGCAGATCGTGTCTGCGCTGATCGAACAGGCGGTGAGAGAATGAGAGCCATAAGTTTGACCCAGGCAGATATTTATAAAGGAGAATTGATTTTAGTCAACGCAGAGCATCCCTATTTTGAAAACGTTGCAAAACCGAATTTAGTGCCTGCTGCATCTGGCAATGCTGACATTTTGCTCGAACAGAATACGGTAACTCATCTTTCGCAGGTTATGGAAAAAATCAACGGATGGCAGCAGATTGTTCCGGTCAGTGGCTGGCGTTCTTTGAAAGAACAACAGGATATTTTCAAACAATCCCTGAAAGATAATGGCCGTACCTTTACGCAACAATTTGTAGCCCTTCCAGGGAAAAGTGAGCATCAAACGGGGCTTGCTATTGATTTAGGCTTGAAGAAGGAATCAATAGATTTTATCCGCCCAGACTTTCCCTACACCGGCATCTGCCAGCAGTTCCGTGAAAAATCCGTACCTTACGGATTTATTGAACGCTATCCAAGAGAGAAAGAACATATAACCGGAATTGCACATGAACCGTGGCATTTTCGTTATGTGGGAACACCTCATGCAGAGATTATGAGGGAACACCATTTTTGTCTGGAAGAATACATAGACTTTTTGAAACGATTTTCTCAAGATCAGCCCTATACCTTTTACAAGGATTCTCAGGAAATCCAAATATTCTATCTGAAAGCAGATACAGAAAACGTTTCTCTTGAAGTCACAGAGGATGGTTCTCTTTCCGTTTCCGGCAACAACGTGGATGGTTATATCATCACGGAATGGAGGGGATAGTCATGGAACAAAAGCAAAGATTCGGCGGACTGGACAGATTCAAGTTCATTGCGGCCTTTTTGGTTGTTGCTATCCATACTTCCCCACTATCTTCCTTCAGCGCCAACGCAGATTTTCTCTTGACAAGGGTGCTTGCAAGGACAGCAGTTCCATTTTTCCTAATGGTAACGGGCTACTTTTTACTCCCCCAATATCTTTTTGAAAAATCTATGGACCGCGGTCCGCTTCTCCGCTTTTTGAAGAAAACTGTTTTGCTGTATGGAATTGCCATCCTTCTTTATCTGCCCGTTAATGTTTACGCTGGCCATTTTCAAGGAGCAGGTATTGGGGAGCTGATCCGCAAGGTCTTATTTGACGGTACTTTTTATCATCTTTGGTATCTTCCGGCTGTCTTATTAGGAGTACCGCTGGTTTGCTGGGCGGGGTCCCGGCTGCCTTTCCGCATATTGGCCGGAAGCTGCCTGCTCTTGTACCTGATTGGCTTATTTGGGGATAGTTATTACGGCTTCATTGCCAATTCCCCCATAGCGTCCTTTTATGATGCTGTATTCCATGTTTTTTCCTATACTCGGAATGGGCTGTCTTATGTTCCCATTTTTCTTGTAATGGGAGCCAAACTAAAAGTGATTCATTGGAGGGAGAAAAAGGTCCTTTTGCTTCTCGGTGCCAGCGGTTCTCTTTTTTTGATGGTTTTGGAGGGACTCTTTCTGCATAAATTGGGGGTTCAGCGCCATGACAGTATGTATTTTTTGCTGATTCCTTCTATGTTTTTCCTGTTTCAGTTGGCCTTGGCATGGGACAAGCCTTCCGCAAAAACGCTTCGTACCATGTCAATGTGGATTTATCTTTTTCATCCGTTCTGGATTGTTGCAGTGCGGGGATTTGCGAAAGTTATTCACCTTGAAACAATACTGGTGGATAACAGCCTGATCCACTATCTAGCCGTTTGTATGCTATCTGTTTTGTCAGCGGTAGTATTAGCAAGACTGCTTCCTGCGGAGAAAAGAAGGGATTCCAGCCCACAAGCACGCGCATGGATTGAACTCAGCAAACAACATCTTTACCAGAACGTAGATGCTTTAAGTCAGCTTCTTCCTCCCGGCTGTCAGTTAATGCCTGCAGTGAAAGCGAATGCCTATGGGCACGGGGCTGTTCTAATTGCCAAAGCGTTGCAGGAGAAAGGGATTCGGGCTTTTTGTGTGGCTTCCGTTACAGAAGGAGTTGAACTGCGTAAAAATGGAATCACCGGAAAAATTCTAATTTTGGGATATACACATCCCGACTCTTTTCCGTTGCTTTGGAAATACCGGTTGACGCAGACAGTAGTTGACTATCCATATGTCCAAAGTCTGAATGCCTGCAGGAAGAAAGTCCAGGTACATCTGAAAATTGACACGGGGATGCACCGTTTAGGCATACGTTCCGATCATATTGAGGAAATCAGCCGGATATTTCAGATGGACAATCTGCTGGTTGACGGTATTTATACACACTTGTGTGTATCAGACAGTATGACGGCTGCCGACCGAGAATTTACCTATCAGCAAGCCAACGCCTTCTATACTTTACTGGAAAACTTAAGTGAACGCGGAATTTCCTGTCCGAACATCCATCTATCGGCTAGTTATGGACTCATCCATTATCCAGAGTTCCCCAGTAACTATGCAAGAATAGGGATTGCCTTGTATGGGATGCTGAGCAGCAGGCAGGATGAAGAAAACTGTTCTATCCCGCTTTTTCCAGTGTTGTCTGTAAAAGCAAGGGTCAGTTCCGTCAGGGATTTGTATAAAGGGGAAGGAGCTGGATATGGGCTGCGGTATGTGGCCAAAGAAAATCGACAAATTGCAGTGCTTTCCATTGGATACGCAGACGGTATTCCCCGGAGCCTTTCAAACGGTCACGGGCGTGTACTTATTAACGGACAATTTGCTCCTATTATTGGAAACATCTGCATGGATCAGATGCTGGTAGATGTGACAGATATTAAAGAGGTCAAGCAAGGCGATATTGCTGTTCTCATTGGAAAATCAGGTGACTTGGAGATTACGGCCTACGATTTGGCAGAACAGACAGAGAGCATCACAAACGAGATATTGAGCAGATTAGGCGCTCGACTAGAACGCATATTGGTTTAATAGCAAACATCATAAGTAACTTCCATCTGCCCAGCGGCAGAAAAGAAAAAAACGCTGTGGGCAGATCACTACTCATGCACAAATTCATTGTTATACGGCGGTTTTGAGAAATCAAGGCCGCCATTTTTTTGCGTAGATATATGTAATTACTACGGCGGCAACAGGAGGATGCCGCCATGCACGATGCAAACCAGCGATGTAATTCGCCAAACTCGATGCGATCAAAAAAAGCCTAGGCTTTACCCAGAAACACTACGCTCATGTATCGGCATTATCATGGCAGGTTCATCAGTATAATAATAGCCTATTTCGTCGCGCCAGTTTCCCATCATGGGAGACTGGCGTTTTTGTTTGTCGTTTTTTAGGGAATTGCCCCGGAACGTGTCACTGCCGTTCGCCCCCACCCCATTTCGGTCACTCATCCACCCACAACCGAAATGGAGGTACATAATGAACTATATCAACCTGCGGGAATTGTATCCCGATGTTTATAAAACCGATACCCTTGTAGAAGTCACTGAGGAAGTGCTGGACGTGATCCGGGCATCCGACCGGGCGGAAGCTACTTATCAGCGCCGGATGTATCGCTACAAAGCACAATACTCCCTGGATTGCAATAACGGCATTGAGAAAGTGGTGATGGTTCAGCCGCCAACGCCAGAGGAAATCCTGGAGGATAAGCAGCTGCGGGAACAGCTCTACGCTGCGGTGATGGCTCTGCCGGATAAGCAGGCCAAGCGGATTTATGCCCACTTCTATTTGGGCATGACTCCAAAGGAGATCGCCCAGGCGGAAGGTGTAGACCCCGGTCGGGTGCGGGACAGCATTCGCAAAGGGTTAAGAAAATTGGCTAAACAATCCTGGTAAACGGGACAGTCCCCTTTCCTTAGCACACAATTCCGATGAAAATGGCCAGCGAGTGAGAAGTAGCATTTTCATTCGCTGGCCTACTTTTTAATTGTTTGGAACCTTGTTATGGTAAGCACTTTATTGTCCAAATGCACAGAGGAAACAGGCATAAGCGATTTGATTTATATTCGCTGCGGAGATTACTGCATCACCGACCTGAAACTTTCCGAGTGGCGAGGGAACGCATAGACATCATACTGCCCCGCACGATGGAGGCGACGGGTGTCACCGAGGAATTGAAAACCCGTAACCCCATGCGCTGGATGGGGCTGATGAACACTCTGAAAGCACAGACGGAGGAAATAATACTGCTCGAACTTATCGAAGAATAAAACAAAACCAGAGGCTGTTTATACAGTCCCCGGTTTTGTTATAGATAAGATTTATTTTTGGTCTTTTGTTGGAATTGCCCGAAAGGATAAAATCGTTTGACATCCTTGATTTGAATTACTATCTATTCTCATGGTGCCATCATGCGCCTCAACAATTTGGCGCACAAGCAAAAGCCCTAACCCATGCCGCAAATCAAGGCGTTCATCGGTGCTTTCCATATAGTGCGGTTTTTCCTCTAACTCTTGTAACTTTTCAGGGGTAAGCCCTACTCCATTATCAGCAACAGATAGAGTAAGCGTTTCTTCGGTGTATTTAAGGGAAAGCAGGATTTTGCAACCTTGCGGATTATGCTTGATGCTGTTCTGAACAAGGTTATTGATTGCCCGTGAAATCAAGCGTGCATCACATTCCAACATGGCATTTTCTGCTTCTGGTGCAATATCAATTTCAATCGTATAGGCATCAGAAATCCCGGAGTTGAGCAATTCGGCTACATAGGAACGAATGAGTTTGGACAGGCGTATCTGCTCCTTGTGAAGCGGCTGCATTTCGTATTCCAGTTGGGATACTAAATTCAAATCCTGCACAAGTTCTTTGATTTTGACGCTTTGCTTTCGCACGATTTCGGCCTGTTCTCTAACCTTATCAGTGGTTGCTTCATTTGCGGCTATCCGACCAGCATATCCCATAATCATAGAAAGCGGAGTGCGGATGTCATGGGAAACTCCGCTGATCCAGTTAGCGCGAGCTTCGTTCTGCCTGCTTATTATCTGAGATGCTTGATTTACACTGCCTGCAATTTCTGATAGCTCTCCGTCAATATGGAGCGAAGCGGGTTTTCCATCTGCCAATGTTTCAATGGCTTCTACAATCGGCTCTGTATTCTGGATGATCCTGCGTTTTGAAAAATAATAGGCCAAAAAGAGGCATAACACATCCATGCCTAACATTCCCGTAACATAGAGAGGGATTTTTTGAATTGCTTCAATGGAATAGTAGTTACTGGTGAGCTTCATGTAGCTATCCTTTGGATACCCTAAAACTAACAATCCCTCATCCGTATTCCAGACAAAAACAGGATAATCTTCCAGATAGCCTTTTGAAAACAAAGCTACATCCTGAATGTTGTAATTTTGCGGCACTTCTTCCGGCACATCAAGGGTCCAAAAGCACTCCCCATTTGGTGTCAAATACATAGCCCAGATATTGTACTGGCGCAATTTCTGTACCGCATCATCCGTCAGGCCCTCTGTGGTTGCCGTAGCGGAGGCCATCTCAAGCATAGCGCGTGGGGACGCTTCTCCGTAATCCTCTGAAACTGTGTGATAGAAGGTCGCTCCAAACAGAATAACATTGATAAGCACCAGTATCAGGAGAAACGCAGCGAAAGACGCCAAATGCTTTGAAATATATGTTCCAAAAGATTTCATGGCGTCACTTCCTTGTAATCAATTTATAGCCCAGCCCCTTGATCGTAATCAAAGAAACCGGCTTTGACGGGTCGGTTTCAATTTTTTCTCGAATACGCCGCACATGGGCGTTCAGGCTGTTTTCATAGCCGAAAGGGTTGTCCCCCCATAACGCTTCACAAAGAGTGTCAACCGTGACAATCTTTCCCTCATTGCGGGCCAGCGTTTCCAGCAGGGTATGCTCTTTTGCGGTCAGCGGGATAACTTCGCCGCCTTTGTTGACCTCTGCCCGACTAAAATCAATCGTACATCCATCCAGGATAACCAGCGGACTGTCCTCTTTATAAGTGCGGCGCAAGACCGCATAGACACGCAGCAAAAGTTCCTGCGGCATAAACGGCTTTGAAATGTAATCATCCGCACCAAGGCCAAGACCGGCCAGTTTGTCTGCGGCTTCGTCTTTTGCCGTTAAAAAGATTACCGGCACGTCCGTAAATGTACGGAGCTGCTCCATCAGGGAAAAACCATCTCCATCTGGCAGCATCACATCCAATATCATCAAATCAGGTTTTTCCTGTTTTGCCACCATGACGGCTTCTTTCACTGATGCGGCAGTAAGGACAGCTTCAAAACCAGCATCCTTTAAAATATCTGATACCATTTTCAGCAGCTCCGGCTCGTCATCTACAAGCAGGAGCTTTTTTCGATGCAGAAAAGAGTTGTCCATAGCGTCACCTCCTGAAATTATTATAGCACAGAATGCCAGCCTGTGACGGGTATTCCGAAAAAGTAAGGTAAAAGTAAGGACGCGAGAATGTAGAAGTCAGGTTGATGTTCTATGATGGAGTCAATGAAAGGAGATGTTCTTATGGATTACATGATTACTACGGAACAGTTGACGAAGAAATATAAGAACTTCACTTCTGTCAACAATGTTTCGCTTCATATCCGCAAAGGCAGTATTTATGGCTTTCTCGGCCCGAACGGAGCAGGCAAGTCCACCACTATGAAAATGCTGCTGGGCCTGACCGCCCCCACAAAAGGCAGTTTTACCATTGATGGAAAGCAATTCCCGGCTGACCGGATTGCGATTTTGAAGGAGGTCGGCTCGTTCATTGAGTCCCCTTCGTTTTATGCGAACCTGACGGGCCGGGAAAATCTCGATATTATCCGCAGGATTTTGGGACTGCCGAAAAGTGCTGTGGAGGATGCGCTGGACCTTGTGGGCTTGACGGAATTTGGTGACAGGCTGGCAAAAAAATATTCGCTGGGAATGAAACAGCGTCTCGGCCTCGCCGGTGCGCTGCTGGGCAGGCCCCCTATCCTTATTTTGGATGAGCCGACAAACGGGCTTGACCCGTCCGGCATCCATGAAATCCGCAACCTGGTGAAGTCTCTGCCGGATCTGTACGACTGTACAATCCTGATCTCGTCCCATATGCTGTCCGAGATCGAACTGATCGCGGATGACATTGGCATTCTCAATCATGGGCGGCTTCTGTTTGAAGGAAGTCTGGATGAGCTTCGCCAAAGTGCTTTACAGGCCGGTTTCGCGGCGGACAATCTGGAGGATATGTTCCTCTCGATGGTGGAGAAAGATAACGCGGCCAGAAAGCAGAGGGCACAGCTATGAATGTACTGTCAATCGAACTTCGGAAAGAAAAGCGAACCGGCGTCATTCCTGTGTTGCTGGCGGTTGGAGTGTTAGGAGCTGCATACGCATTTGTTAATTTCCTTGTGCGGAAAGATACACTTTTGAATTTGCCGCTGGCCCCGATGGATGTTCTGCTGACCCAGCTTTACGGTGTGATTATGATCCTGAACCTGTTCGGTATCGTGGTTGCCACCTGCATGGTCTACAACATGGAGTTTAAGGGCAGCGCCATCAAGAAGATGTATATGCTCCCCATGAGCGTTCCGGCTATGTACCTGTGCAAATTTCTGATTCTGACGGTCATGTTTTTGGTTGCAATCGTACTGCAAAATTTAGCACTTATGCAGATCGGCATGACAGATTTGCCGGAAGGAGCATTTGAGATGGGAACACTGGTGCGCTTTGCCGGATATTCTTTTCTCACATCTATGCCGGTGTTGTCGTTTATGCTGCTGATTTCTTCGCGCTTTGAAAATATGTGGATACCTCTCGGTGTAGGGGTCGCAGGATTTTTAAGCGGTATGGCGCTGGCCAGTTCAAATCTTGCTGTCCTGATGGCTCATCCTTTTGTGCTTATGCTGAAACCGGCAGTTGCCATGAGCGCCCAGCCCGATATGACTGTGAGCGCGGTATCTTTGATAGAAACTGTTTTGTTCCTTGCTATTGCACTGTGGCTGGCGAAAAGCAAACGCTATGAGTAAGGAGGGATTGAGAAAATGAGCTTTTTGGAATTGCTCAGAATTGAGTTTATGAAGGTGAAACGCTCAAAGATCGTACCACTGATCTTTATCGCACCACTGTTGGTGGTTGCCTCCGGGGTTGCAAGCCTGAGCCGCTATTTCACCCCGGAATATACAAACGCATGGCCTGCCATGTTCATTCAAAGCGCATTGGTTTATGCGTATTACCTGTTGCCGTTCAGTATGATTGTTGTCTGTGTGATGATTGCGGGCCGGGAAACCGGTAACAATGGTATCTTAAAAATGCTGGCGTTGCCGGTTAGCCGATACGCGCTTTCGATTGCCAAGTTCTGTGTGCTGGCATTTTACCTGTTCATGGAAATGGTGGTGTTTCTTGCAGTGTTTGTAATTGCGGGATTGATTGCGACACAGACGATGGGAGTAACAGAAACCTTGCCGATCCTGTATCTGCTGAAATGGTGCTTGGGGCTGTTTCTGACAATGCTGCCGTGTATTGCGGCTATGTGGGCAATCACGGTTCTGTTTGAAAAGCCGCTTCTTTCCGTTGGGTTGAATTTGCTGCTTGTAATTCCCGGTATCTTGGTTGCGAATACGCCGCTGTGGATTGTTTATCCGTACTGTTACAGCGGTTATCTCGTTTCCTGCTCTCTCCATGATTTTACAGCAGAAGCTTCCGACGCCGCTTTTTCGATGTTTCCGTTCCTGCCCTGCGCGATTATAGTGTTCGGTCTGTTTTTCGCGTTGGCCGTCACCCGATTTGGAAAAAAAGAAATGAGGTAAATACTATGGAAAAGAAAAAACTTCAATCAATCAGTATAGCTGCGCTCATTGTGAGCATCCTGCCGCTGGCGGCCCTTATTCCGTCATTTCTGCACCTTTCGCTGTCGGACGGAATCCGAACTGTTTGGGCCGGGGCCAATATCGTTTTTGTCCTGCTGGGCCTGATTCTTTCGGTAGTATGTGTGCGGAGCAAGGAAAGCCGCAGCGTTATCAATATCGTATCTACGGCAATCAGCGCGTTTTGGGCGCTGCTGATGGTGGGAATTGTTGCGCTTGCCATGTTCCTTACTTTCGTTCAGTGAGGAAACGGTTATGTGCAAAATTGGAAAATTTATCGGGTGCTGTCTGATTGCGGCTTCTTTGCTTGCCTGTACTGCCTGTTCCGGCCTCGATAAGTTAAGTGAAAATCTCAAGGATGGGGCAGAGCAATTAAGCGACGATGTGGTGATCGGGAAAAGCAACGCTCTCATAACCCCTTATCAGTCTTTTGAGGGCAGCCGGACTGCGGACAACGAGGCTTTTCTGGCCACCTATGACGCTTCCGTAACTGGATTTAACGGACAGGATATTTTGGTTGCTGACACCGACCTCAAGGAAAATGAGTGCCGTGAAATTATGATCCAATACCAGTTCAGTTCGCTTAACGGAGACTGTCAGCTCATTTACATTTCCCCGGACTTGGAGGAGCAAGTGCTTTCTGAATCTGCCAGCGGAAGCGTTGCCGTTCAGCTTCAAGCTGGAGCGAACTACATCGGAATCATCGGCACAGACTATTCGGGCGCGATCCAGATTACCGTGGAATAAGCGGTAGAATGATATGAAACGAATATTGGTAGTGGATGACAACACGGAATTTCTTCAAACCCTGTCAACCGTGCTATCTGGCGATTTTGATACGATTAAGGCTACGGGCGTCATGGACGCATTGAACACGCTTAAAACGATCACAGTAGATGCAATTTGTTCCGATTTCAATATGAAAGATGGCACAGGGCTGGATTTGCTTGAAAAAATCCGTCAAAAAGGTCTGAAAACCCCTTTTCTGCTGATGTCTGGTGATGACAGCAGAGCATTAGAGCAAAAAACCAAACTGTACTATGGTGATTTCTGCTGCAAAACAGATTTTGATTTAATCCGTAAAATTAAAGTCTTAGTCAGCAACTAAATAAAGATACCATCTGCCGGACGACGGCAAAAGAAAAAAAGCCGTCGTACAGCAGCCCTTTTGACACGCCCGTATACCCAGCGGCGGCTTTGAAAAATCAAGGCCGCCGCTTTCTTTATGTCTAAAGGAGAGTGATACCAGGACCGGCGGCCCAAGGAGGGAGCCGCCATGAGAGCAGTAATATGTAGTTCATCAAAAAAAGCCTTGCTTGCGCCCCGGCTCTTTCCGCTCCTCCTCCGGCATTATCCTGCCGACTAATCGGCAGTCACAGAAGGAATGAACTTAACGCCAGTTTCCCACTTCGGGAGACTGGCGTTTTTGTTTGTCGTTTTTTGTGGAATGGCCCCGAATTGTGCCGGTGCCGTTCTCCGCCCCATTTCGGCTCACTCGCCAACTGGACCCGTGAACCGAAATGGAGGTACATAATGCAAAAAATCAATCTTCGGGAGCTGTATCCCGATATTTATAAAACAGATACTTTTCTGGAAGTGGCCGATGAAGTACAGGCCGTTTTTCTGGCCGACAAACGAGCTGAAGCACGCTACCTGCGGCAGATGTATAACTATAAAGCGCACTATTCCTTGGACTGTGACAATGGCATTGAGAAGGCTATTGTGCAGCACCCGCCGACCCCGGAAGAAATCCTGGAGGACCAGCAGCTCCGCGATCAGCTTTACTCTGCGGTGATGGAGCTGCCGGACAAGCAGGCCAAGTGGATTTATGCCCGGTTTTACCTGGGCATGACTGTCAAGGAAATTGCCCAGGCGGAAAGTGTTGATCTCAGCTGGGTGTATAAGAGCATAAAGCGCGGTTTGAAGCGCCTGGGAAAAAATTTCAAAAACTTTAATTAACCTGGCCAAAATATCGCCGTTTTCTTCACTACCATTAGAAGGACAACTTTTCACCTTCATTGGTACATTGACAACCGAATAGACGGCATTTCTGGTACATAGCCCATGTACGAGCGAATCAGGCGCGCCGCCAGGAAGGACAAGCCAAGGAGGTGATGAACCGGCTGTCCTGAGCGATCAACGCAAGCCTGAAACCCGGAGGTGGCACTTCGGGTCGCGGTGACTGCATGGGGGCTTAAAGATACTTCCTCACGGCCTCCTAAAGACTTGGGGGGAACCCTGCGGCGCACGAGTAAAACGACGCTGCGGAGTTATGACAGCCGCGCCAGCGGAGACCAGGAATGTCCCTATCGTCAGGGGCGCGTGGCAAATGTGACGAAAGCAACGGATATAATCTGAAAGGCTGCATCCATTTGCTGTTAGCAACAACAAGGCATCATTTGGGTGCAGTCCTTTCTTTTCAAAGTCAGATACCATGAGCTGGCAGCTCTGGTGGCCAGCTCATTCATGTGATTTTGAAACTGACTTCAAAGAAAGGAGAACCCTTATGAGCCAGCTAACACAAACAACAACCGATGAATTGGTTGACATCCGTGAAGTCGCGGTAGATAAAGACCTCCCCAAAGAGGAACGGATCGCGGCCTTTCTTCACCAGATCAAAAACCCCTATCGCTTTCGCTGCGGCGATTTTGTGGTAAACGCTGCATTTTCCAGCAACGGGGTCACATTGGAGGAATGCCTGCAAGGGATTTTAAGGTAATCGACATCCTCGCTCTTTTCCCAAAATCGTGCTACGATGTGCATGGAAAAGGATGAAAACTGAAAGCCTCGAAATCCACTCTTTTCTTGCGGGAGCTTCCGGGAGGAAAGGAGTGCTTTTTCATGCCAAAATATCAGGCAACAGCTTATATTCGTCTGTCTTACACAGATGATCGCTCCAGCGAGAGCGACAGCGTTACCAACCAGCGGAAGCTGATTGAGAACTTCATTGAACGAAACCCGGACATCCAAATCGTATCCGAAAAAATCGACGATGGTTACAGCGGTATTATTTTTGACCGTCCGGCGTTTAAGGAAATGATGCAGGACATCACCGATGGCAAGATCAACTGCGTCATTGTAAAGGACCTCTCCCGCCTGGGACGAGAGTACATCGAAACCGGACGCTATCTGCGCCGGGTATTCCCAACTTATGGGGTCCGCTTTATTGCCATCACGGATAACATCGACACCGCCCATGAAGGCAGCGGTGACGATCTGACCGTATCCGTCAAAAACATTATGAACGAAGCCTACTGCCGGGATATTTCCATCAAGACCCGTACCTCTTTGGATATAAAGCGCCGTAACGGAGATTTTGTTGGAGCCTTTCCCGTTTACGGCTATATGAAGTCTGAGGAAAACAAAAACCTGCTTGTACCTGACCCGTATGCTTCCCGCGTTGTCCAGGACATCTTCCGTATGCGCCTGGATGGGACGAGCGCCCTGCGAATCGCCACCGTGCTGAACGAAATGGGCATCCTCTCCCCCCTGGCTTATAAGAAAAACAATGGTTTTCCTTATGCCAAACACGGCTATGCCGACAAAGAGGATTGCAAGTGGTCTGCTACAACGATTATTCGTATTTTGCAGGATGAAACCTACATCGGCACATTGGTACAGGGCAAGCAAGGCTCCCCGCACTACAAAATCAAGCAGATGGAGCAACGCCCATCCTCTGAATGGATTCGCGTCCCAGACGCCCATGAGCCGCTGATTGCCAAGCAGGATTTTGAACTTGTCCAGCGTATCCGCAGACTGGATACCCGGACTTCTCCCAAGCAGGATACGGTGTATCTGTTTTCCGGTGTCTTAATCTGCGGGTGCTGTGGGAGCCGCATGACGCGAAAAACAAACCGGGTCAAGGGCAAGGAATATCACTATTATTATTGCCCCACCGGGAAAAAGCATGGCTGCACCAACCCGGTAATGCTCAAGGAAAGCGATCTTGTAGAGTGCGTCAAGGACAGTCTGAAAGGCTACATCGACAATGTGAGCTGCCTGCAAGCCATCCTGGATGGCATCGACCAGAGCAGCATCAACCAAGCACTTGCCAATGAATACGCCTCCCACATCGCCGCCAATGAGCAGCAGGTGGAACAGGCGCTTGAATTTAAGGCCCGCCTGTATGAAAGCCTGATTACCGGCACCATCAGCAAAGAGGAATATACCGACTATAAGGCCAGATACACAAGGATTGCGGAAAATGCAAAAGAGAGCATTCGGGTCTTAAAGGAAAAGCTGGCTGATGTTCTGGAGAACCGGAGTGAACGGAACCGCTGGATTTCCCACTTCACACAGTTCTCTACGATGGAGACCCTGGACCGCAAAGCCGTGGTTCACATGATACAGAGCATCAAGGTGATTGGGAAAAAGGAATTGGAGATCACCTTTACATACCAGGATGAATACCAGAAAGCGATCCAGCTGATTCAGCTGGCAGAGCAAACAAGCCAAAGAAAGGTGGGATGATTTGTGGCAAGAAAAAGCAGAAAAGAAACTGTGGTGCTTCCTGCACCGGAGATAGATACTACTTGCCGCGCAGGAGTTTATGTGCGGCTTTCCGTTGAGGATAAGCATACTCACACCGCCTCTATCGAAACCCAGCAGCTGATTATCGCCCGGTATCTGGAGCAGAACCCGGAGATTATTGTGGTACAGACCTACATTGACAATGGCGCAACGGGTACGAACTTCCACCGTTCCGGCTTCCAGCAGATGCTCTCCGATATTGAAGCGGGTCTTATCAACTGCGTCATTGTAAAGGACCTCTCTCGCCTGGGGCGAAATGTCATAGACACCGGCTACTATATCGAGCGTTACTTTCCCATGCAGAAAGTCCGCTTTATTGCCGTGAATGACCGCTACGATTCTTCTTCCCCGGATAATGCCCATGATGGTATCATCATCCCGCTGCGAAACATGATTAACGAAGCCTATGCGATGGATATTGCCAGAAAAATCAAAGCCCAGCAGCGGCAGGCCATGAAAGACGGCAAGTATGTTGGCGGGCGTACACCCTATGGATATTTGAAAGCTCCAGATGACTGCCACCAGCTGATCGTTGACCCGGTGGCTGCTGAGGTAGTCAAAACCATGTTCCAATGGGCCGCCGAGGGCGCAGGATTAAACACTATCGCGGTACGATTGAACGAGGCCGGGTATCTCTCTCCCAGCCACTACAAGAGGACTTTGGGAGAAATCACCCATGAAAATCTGGTAGGCAATGGGCATTGGCAAACCCGCACCGTAGCCAAAATTCTTCGCGCAGAAGTTTATACCGGAGATCTGGTGCAAGGGGTATCTAAAATCATCGACCACAAGCAGGTCAGAGCCAGCGCCGATGAATGGACAACGGTACGCGGCACCCATGAAGCTATTATCAGCCGGGAGCTGTTTGCCGCTGTTCAAAAAGCACTGGACCAGGCTGCACAGCAGGCAAAAGACAGGGAGATACATTCCTGGTCTCCTAATCTTTTGAGAGGCAAAATCTTCTGCGCCCACTGCGGACGCAGCCTTCACCGACAAAAATGCGTCCGCAGAAAGTCACAGGAGGTATATGTCTACCACTGTATCAGCAACAACCGTATCAAAAAGGGCGTTTGTCCTGGTGCATTTATCTTTGAAAAAGAGCTGCTGGACGCCCTGGCCGATATGATACAGGAACAGCTTGATACCACGCTGGGGCAATACTCTCTCGGTCTGGAAAACCTCACCAAAGAAGCCGAGGAGCAGAAAAACATACAGGCTAAAATCTTCAGCCGAAAGCAGGAAATCCAGCAGCTGCGTACCTACCAGCGTGGATTGTATGAGGGACTGATCCAGAACCATCTGTCAAAAGACGAGTATTTTACCTTCAAAGAGAAGTACGAATCCAAAATCGAGGCGATCAGCGAAGAAATCGAGCAGCTGAAAGCAGGGCTTGCGATTCTCGCCAAGCAGCTGGAACAGTATAAAATGCTGTCCCAGGATGCACAGCATATCAAGGAAGATCGCCAACTGACGGCAGCCCTGATTGACCGCCTGATTTACCGTGTAGAGGTCTCAAGAGAAAAGCGGATTACGGTTCGTTTCCGTTTCCAAAGTGAATTTGAGCATTGTGAGGAGGTGCTGAGCCAGTGCAGAAATATGTGATTGCCCTTTATATCCGCCTTTCCCTGGAGGATTATAAATACGACAGTATGAGCATTGAAAACCAGCACCTTGCGCTGAACGAATTTGTTTCTTCCATGCCGGAGTCCGCCCATGCAGAAATCCTTGAATTTATCGACAACGGGTATAGCGGGACCAACTTTGAGCGTCCCAAAGTCCAAGAGCTGATTGAGATGGTGCGGGCCAATAAGATCGACTGCATCATCGTAAAAGACTTTTCCCGGTTTGGACGAAACAGCATTGAGACTGGCTATTTCATTGAGCGTGTGTTCCCGCTGTTTCACACCCGGTTCATTTCCATCAACGATGATTTTGACAGCGATCAACACAAGGGCGATACCGGCGGTATGGATGTGGCTTTCAAGTATCTAATCAGCGAGTATTACAGCCGGGATATGTCCATCAAGACCAAAAGCGCCAAGTACGCCAAAATGCAGCGCGGTGAATACCAGAGCAAAGTTTGCCCTTACGGGTATCGCAAAAGCGCCAATGGCAGAATGGAACCGAACCCGGAAACCGCTGCTGTGGTACAGCTCATTTTCCAACTTGCCGCAACCGGAATTGGAGCGGCAGCCGTTACCAGGGAACTCTTTAAGCGAGGCATACCGACCCCCGGAGAATACAAAGCAGCGCATGGGCAGCAGTACCACGATGTCTCCCGCTCCCGCGGACGCTGGAGCAGTTCTACGGTTCTCCGTATCCTGGAGGACGAACGCTATATCGGCTCCTATGTCATCGGGCGTCGTGCAGTCATTGAAGTGGGCAGCACACGGAGCCGCAAGAAGGACCGGGACAAATGGTTCATTATTCCCGACCATCATCCGGCAATCGTTGACAAAGAACTATTTGAAAAGGTGCAGGCTGTGCAGCGCCGATTCTCCTTGCCGACCAAGAAAACCAGGGAGTACCCACTAAAAGGCAAGGTCTATTGTGGCTGCTGCGATCATGCACTTTCCCGCATCGCCCAAAAGAGACCGTTTTATATGTGCCGCCATTCTACCGCTGATGTGAACAGCCGCTGCCGCGATGTCCGGGCAGATGTTGCTGGGCTGGAAGAAGCCGTCCTCCTCACTTTGAAAAAGCAGCTGGAAATCCTGCTGCCCGTACATAAAGACGGCACCATTCACCTGGAGGCTACCGCTGCCAAATGCTCTGAGTATGAGAAGCAACTGGAAGCTCTGAAGGACCAGAAGCAAGCTCTCTTTGAACGGTATCTCTTGGGGCAGATCGAGCTGGACACATATAAATCGGAGAAAGCAGTTTATGACACAGAAATACTGAAAGTCAAAAATGCCTATGCTGCTGTCACCGCCCAGGCAAAGCTGAAGCGAGAAGAACAGGCCCGCCAAAGCAGCCGGCAAGAGATTGCTCACTCGATTGCGGAAGCGGATGTGCTAACCTCGGAGCTGACCGATCTACTGATTGAAAAGGTGTATGTATTCCCCGACAACCGTATTGAGATTGTTTACAAAATCCATGATCTCTTTGAATAATTGAAGATACAAAAACGGAAAACCCAGGCTATCAAATCCATCTTGGTAGCTTGGGTTTTCTGCTTTTCAGAATTATATTTTTTTGTCGTGTGCTTGACATACGGGTGACGAAGATCGTGAAAGCGGATCTTCCGCATACCGTTCTTTTGCAGGATCAGCGGGAAATGCTGTGTGATATAGCCGGGCTTCACGAGTTCACCGATTTCATTGACATAGATATAATCAGCAAACTTCCTGCAATAAGATTTTCCGCACAGCTTTCGGTTCAGCTCCTGTTCCGCTTTCAAGCGGTGCAGCAATTCCTCAAACGGCGGAACAAGCGGCAGACTGCGGTAGCTGGCCTTTGTCTTTGTTCTGTCCTTTTGAATGATCTTGCTCTTGCCGTCTATTGTCGCCTGCGTAACGGTGTGCCGAATCGTAATGGTCTTTTTCTTGAAGTCGATGGCGTCCCATTTCAGGCCTACCGCCTCGCTTCGGCGCAAACCGTAAAATGCACCGAGGATCACGCCAAGCTCAATGGGATCACCACGGACAACTTCAAAAAGATGGTTCAGCTCATCCTCCTCATAGAAGCTGCCAACGAACTTTTCCTTCTTGGGCCGTTCAATCCGGTCTGCCGGATTCGAGTCAATCAGGCCGAGTTTGAAAGCGTGCTGCAAGGCTTTACGAATATTGGCGTGACGGTGTATGACCGTATTGGCAGAAACACCTCGCACCGTCAATTCGTAGGTGTAGTAGTCCTGTATGTGCTTGGGTGTAACATCCTGCAATGCAAGACCGGGGTGGTGTTCCTCAAAGTACGGGATGATTTTGCTTTTGATTCCCATGGAATACGCGCCATAGGTGGTTTCCTCCACATTCTTTTTTGTCATTTCCAGCCAGTCGAGCAGGAACGCAGTAAAAAGAATCGTGCCAATGGGGGCTTTACCCGTACTGCGTTCGATTGCTCTTGCTTCCAGCTCTGCTTCCTTGGCGGCACGAGCCTCAGAAAGCATCTTTTCGGCACGCTTTTTGTTTCCCTTTACCGTCAGACCTGTAGACTTGGGCGGCGTGTGCCGTTTGCCGTATTCGTCCACATAGTTCAGTACCATATGATAGTACCCGTTTTTCTCTCGCAGATGTCCTGCTACCATAATAAGACCTCCTTTGATTGGTACAGCGCTGATCCATCTGCCATTGACAGCAATATTGTAGCAGATAGAAGTACATCGGCCAAATGTGCAAACGAGGTTTTACGCAGTAGATTTTTCTATCAAGTCCAAGTATTCCAAAATGTTGAGCTTCGGGATTCGATAGCGGCGACCAACAATAAAGCTCTTGATCTTGCCGGACTTTAAAAGCCGATAGGCAGTTTTATCGCAGATGCCGCCGAGCATTTCACACATTTGCTCAACATTGACTACATCGGGATATTCAGCAAATAACAGTTTGTAGGCTGTCTGTGATTCCATAGGCCGCCTCCTTACCGTTTTTTCGGCAAAGTTCATAGTCATACCCTTTCCGCTGATTACAGTAGGTGCAAGTGTCTTTTGCCGTTTGGTGCGGGTCAATCCTGCGCAAATAATAAGCACCCGTGCCGTAGAAATTGTCGGCGCAGGTGCTGCAAAGGCAGAGAATCAGTTTTTTCGGGACGCTTTCAATCAGACCGATGCTGACTGCCAGCGCATGATTGATGCCGCAAATGTGCTTTTCGGACAGATGCCCAATGAAGTTGCCCAAGCGGCGCTTATCGACGGTGCGCAGCTGTTCCAGCAGGACGATAGAGGGCAGCTCCAAGCCGTCCTCGGCGTCGATGTAGTAGTGGGTAGGAAGTTTGGCTTTCACGCCGGTTTTGCTTGTAATGGAAGCGATAATGACCGTGGGGCTGTGTTTGTTCCCGACATTATTCTGAATGATCACGACGGGACGGTAGCCCTCCTGCTCAGAGCCGATGCCCCGGCCCAGATCAGCGTAATACATATCGCCGCGCAAATATGTGTGGTTCATTCTGTGATGACCTCCTTTGTGTATTTAGGCGTTTCCGCCTATGTAGAGGTCAAGCGGCAGAACAGAATTGAGGTCGGTGAGAGATAAAACATTCTCTGTTTCGTCTGACCCGTCCCGCCGCTTGACCGTAGTATTTTGAAGAAAATCTATTTGTCCTCGACACCCCGATTTCCTATTGGGAAGTCATCAAGCGGCCGATGGCTGTCGGCTCCACGGGGATTTCACCCTCACGAGGTTCTCTCATGACCGCCCCCATTGCCTGCGACGGCTTCACGGTCGAAATGCCGCTTATCACGCTCGGACTGTGGCTGGACGGGAGTATCGTTAGCCCTATTGCCGGTCGTCGCCGGGGCGGGAGCCACCCGCCCGTGATAGCCGACTGTATATCGCTCCCCGCAATGCGGATTGTGGCGCAGCCGCTAATGTGGCTCATGCTTTCGCAATGGCAATAGGAATGTGCTTGATGAATGGGTATTCGGTTGTCAAAGGCCATCCCTGCTTGCCGAAAAGGAAAACAGGCAGAGAGTTTTCGTACCTCTCCACCTGTTTCCTCACTTAAAGGCTATTTTTCAACCACCTATTCCAAAAAAATTTTTCAATCTTTTTTCGGCGGCCGCAACCGATTTTGCAACGGCCTGAAAAGTGCATCCCTCCATTCCTGCGATCTGCTCATAGGTCAAGCCTTGAAAATAGTAGAGGATCAACCTCCGCTTTTGTATTTCGGGCAGTTCGGAGATCGCTCTATGTAACTGCGCATATTCCATGCTCTGTAAAGCGCTTTCTTCGACCGTCGCCGGACGATACACGGCCCGGTCATACAACGATGCCTCCGTAAGCTCCGATTGCTCATAGTGGCGATCCACTTCGTTCAGATAGGAGAGGTCGTCCAGCTCAAAGGAATCAAACAGCGCAAATACGGCAGCATTGATCTCAAGATGATGCCGATGTCTCTGTCCGTCCGAAAAGGTCAGCCAGTGGCGGCCGTCCCCGGTCGTGCCGATGGTATAGGGATTGTATTTGTCCTTCCTTCGTTTCGGATGGTTTCCATCCATGATATTTTCCTCCGTTTCGATTTGAATTTTGAAAATCCAAATCGTGCGGAGGACTGCGGCAGCCTACGCTGCAGACCGAAAAGCGCAGACATAGGAAAATGCATCTGCAGAAAGCGAAGGCCTGCAAAACAAGTGAGTATAATCTATATGGGGTGGCTGTTTTTACTACATATTTCATTGCTCGGAGAGCGCTTCTTGAGGAACTCACCATTCGCAACGCAGGCTATAGAATGAAATAAAACTTGCTACTTTTTACAGGGAAGGCGGTTTGCAAACAAATAAACACAAAAAATCCCTCCAATCTAAAAAACTCAGATTGGAGGGAT
>ENA-OVFR01000024-OVFR01000024.1-human-gut-metagenome-genome-assembly--contig:-NODE-24-length-91393-cov-28.205544_pt1 | contig 91393 bp, 58 predicted proteins | sample MGYA00237762_ERZ505403 | MGnify/ENA primary metagenome ERZ505403 (study PRJEB26158, sample SAMN06016376) | human gut metagenome | biome: human gut; feature: ankylosing spondylitis patient; material... | reverse complement strand
CGGCCTACGCTCCCTTTAAACCCAATAAATCCGGATAACGCCCGGACCTTCCGTATTACCGCGGCTGCTGGCACGGAATTAGCCGGTCCTTATTCATAAGGTACATGCAAAAAGTCTCACGAGACTCACTTTATTCCCTTATAAAAGCAGTTTACAACCCATAGGGCCGTCATCCTGCACGCTACTTGGCTGGTTCAGACTCTCGTCCATTGACCAATATTCCTCACTGCTGCCTCCCGTAGGAGTTTGGACCGTGTCTCAGTTCCAATGTGGGGGACCTTCCTCTCAGAACCCCTACTGATCGTAGCCTTGGTGGGCCGTTACCCCGCCAACAAGCTAATCAGACGCATCCCCATCCTTCTCCTTCACATTTCGTTCACGTTAGATGCCTGCTGTGAACCGCATATCGTGTTAGGCCGCCTTTCGACGGGTTATCCGATGGACAAGGGTAGGTTGGATACGCGTTACTCACCCGTGCGCCGGTCGCCATCATCGGTTGCAAGCAACCGACATGCTGCCCCTCGACTTGCATGTGTTAAGCCTGTAGCTAGCGTTCATCCTGAGCCAGGATCAAACTCTACATTGTAAAATATTTTTCACTGCTGACAACTAAGCCGAACTAAGCCTTTTTAAGCCTAACTAAGCCTGTTGAAAGCATTTGTTTGTATCTGTTCAGAACGAGCTTCCATTTTTAAGTTTAAAGTCAAACAAACTTGACGGTTCGTTTTTCTTCTACCCAAGAACGATTGTTCATCGTTCTCGCTTCTTGTACTACTTCTGTCTTATGTAAATCTTTTCAAAGAACTCTTGTTTCTGTTCGCTTCCTGTCTCGCTCCGCATCTCTCACGTTTGCTTGAGACACCGTTGCTGTTCGAAAGCGGATGCAAAGGTATAGCTTTTTTGTAAACCACCAAAACTTTTGAAGAGAAAAGTTGGAATTTTACGCCCGTTTTAACAGTTGTTTGCAATTAGAACACCACATTGTGGACGCACACATTATATTATTATACGCGCGAGAAATACTACCAAAAGACAGCAGTAGAAAGCTTGTGTTATTGCCACGCTACGGCAATGTTGTTTTTGTGCTACGGCAATATTGTTTGAGTGCTACGGCAACATTGTTTTAGTGCTACGAAAATATCAACCAATGTAATACATGAAATAACACAGCACAATAATAAATATGTAGAGCTATTTGCTCATATCATTTTTTTGCCGTAAATTTGCACTACTCGTGTGCCACCATGCGCACTAAAAACCGAAGAAAACAAAACATTCACATAAAACCTAAAAAAAACAAATCTATGAACAAGTATCCAAAAATTGGTATTCGCCCCACCATCGACGGTCGTCAGGGTGGCGTTCGCGAGAGTCTTGAAGAGAAGACAATGAACCTTGCACGTTCGGTTGCAAAGCTTATCACAGAAAACTTACGCAACGGTGACGGCTCACCTGTGGAGTGTGTCATCGCTGACACTACAATAGGACGCGTCGGAGAGAGTGCTGCCTGCGCTGAAAAGTTTGAGCGCGAGGGCGTCGGCTCTACCATCACCGTCACATCATGCTGGTGCTACGGTGCTGAGACAATGGACATGAACCCGCACTGGCCGAAGGCTGTATGGGGCTTCAACGGCACAGAGCGTCCGGGCGCAGTATATCTGGCAGCCGTTCTCGCTGCTCACGCACAGAAGGGTCTGCCCGCATTCGGCATCTACGGACACGACGTGCAGGACCTCGCCGACGACTCTATCCCGGCTGACGTAGCTGAGAAGATTCTGCGCTTCGCACGCGCCGCTCAGGCAGTGGCTACAATGCGCGGCAAGTCGTACCTCTCTATGGGTTCGGCATGTATGGGTATCGCAGGCTCTATCGTTGACCCGAACTTCTTCCAGGAGTACCTCGGTATGCGCAACGAGAGCGTTGACCTCACCGAGATTATCCGCCGCATGACAGAAGGCATCTACGACCACGTAGAGTTTGAGAAGGCTATGGAGTGGACACGCGAGAACTGCATGACAAACGAGGGCGAGGACATCGCTAACCGCCCCGAGAAGGCAAAGACACGCGAGCAGAAGGATCAGGACTGGGAGTTCATCGTGAAGATGATGATGATTATGAAGGACCTCATGCACGGCAACCCGCGTCTCGCAGAGCTTGGCTACAAGGAAGAGGCTATCGGACACAACGCCATCGCAGGCGGTTTCCAGGGCCAGCGCCAGTGGACCGACTTCTACCCGAACGGCGACTACCCGGAGGCTCTTATGAACACCTCGTTCGACTGGAACGGTCTGCGCGAGCCTATCACACTGGCTACGGAGAACGATGCTGGCAACGGCGTGGCTATGCTCTTCAACCACCTGCTCACGGGCAGAGCACAAATCTTCTCTGACGTGCGTACCTACTGGAGCCCTGAGGCTGTGAAGCGCGTTACTGGCAAGGAGCTTACCGGTATGGCAGCTAACGGTATCATCCACCTCATCAACTCGGGTGCAACAACACTCGACGGCTCTGGCGCAGCTACTGACGCAGAGGGCAAACCAGTGATGAAGCACTTCTGGGAGATGACAGACAAGGATGTAGACGCTTGCCTCCAGGCTACTACATGGTATCCGGCTAACCGCGACTACTTCCGCGGCGGCGGTTTCTCTTCAAACTTCCTCACACGCGGCGGTATGCCCGTAACAATGGTTCGTCTGAACCTCGTGAAGGGACTCGGTCCGGTTTTGCAGCTCGCTGAGGGATGGACCGTAGACGTTGACCCCGAAATACACGCTGTTCTCGACAAGCGCACCGACCCGACATGGCCTACCACATGGTTCGTTCCGCGCCTCACCGACAAGGCTCCGTTCAAGGACGTTTACTCTGTGATGAATAACTGGGGCGCTAACCACGGTGCCATCACTTACGGACACGTAGGTGCCGACCTCATCACGCTCTGCTCTATGCTCCGCATTCCGGTTTGTATGCACAACGTGGAGGACGAGAAGATCTTCCGCCCAGCTTCATGGAACGCATTCGGCATGGACAAGGAGGGCGCAGACTTCCGCGCTTGCAAGAACTACGGACCGATTTACAAATAAAACAAAAAGCCCCTCCCCAACCCTCCCCCGACGGGGAGGGAGCGAGAAGGGCAGAATACTAATATTTTAAATATCGCCTCATCAATCACCCTCCCCGATTGGGGAGGGAGGGAAGGGGCTCTAAATACAATGACAAGAAGATTTATCCTCAACGAAGTATCTTACTTCGGCCCCGGCGCACGCAAGGAGTTGCCTGGCGAAATACGCCGTCTCGGTTTGCACAAGGCACTTGTTTGCACCGATAAAGACCTTATCAAGTTTGGTGTTGCACAAAAAGTGCTCGACGTGCTCGACGAGGCACAGATACCATACGAGGTGTTCAGCGAGATAAAGCAGAACCCGACCGTAAAGAACGTGAAGCTCGGTCTGGAAGCATTCGCCAAGTCGGGTGCCGACTTCCTACTCGCCATCGGCGGCGGTTCGAGCATCGACACATCGAAAGCCATCGGCATCATCACCAACAACCCTGAGTTTGCCGACGTAGTGTCGCTCGAAGGCGTTGCCGACACCAAGCACAAGTCGGTGCCAATCATCGCCTTGCCTACAACAGCCGGCACAGCAGCCGAGGTGACCATCAACTACGTCATCACCGACGAGGAGAACGAGAAGAAGATGGTATGCGTTGACCCCAACGACATCCCGGCTATCGCCATCGTAGACGCAGAACTGATGTACACGCTGCCGCGCTCGCTCACCGCAGCTACCGGTCTCGACGCACTCACCCACGCCATCGAGGGCCTCATCACAAAGGGCGCTTGGGAGATGAGCGACATGTTCGAGATAAAGGCTATCGAGATGATCGCACGCCACCTGGAGACAGCCGTTAACGAGCCGTCTAACCCGGAGGCTCGCGACGGAATGGCTGTGGCACAGTACGTGGCAGGCATGGCATTCTCTAACGTTGGTCTGGGCGCAGTACACGGCATGGCTCACCCGCTCGGCGCTATCTTCGACATACCGCACGGCGTGGCTAACGCTCTGCTCCTGCCTATCGTGATGGAGTTCAACGCTCCTGCAGCGCTCGACAAGTACGTCACAATCGCAAAAGCGATGAACGCATACAAGGAAGGCATGACACGCGAAGAGGCTGCCGAAGCTGCCGTTGACGCAGTGCGCCAGCTCAGCATCCGCGTAGGCATTCCGCAGCATCTCGCAGAACTCGGCATCAAGGAGACAGACCTGCCGCGCCTGGCTAAGGCAGCCTTCGCCGACGTTTGCACACCGGGCAACCCGCGCGACATCACAGAAGAGGACATTCTCGAACTTTACAAAAAAGCATTTTAAATTACTATGATACAGGATTATCAGATACAGGAATTTCTGCGTCAGGCTCACCGCGTAGGCGATGCAGGCTTGACATTGTGCTCAAGTGGCAACATCTCATGGCGCATCGGCGACGAAGCGCTCGTTTCAGGCACAGGCTCATGGGTGCCGACACTTCCGAAAGAGAAGGTATCCGTCTGCCGCATCAGCGACGGCGAAGTGCTCAACGGCGTGAAGCCTTCAATGGAGAGCGGCTTCCACCTCGGCGTGCTCCGCGAGCGTCCCGACTGCGACGTAGTGCTCCACTTCCAGTCGAAGTACGCAACCGTTGTGTCGTGCATGACAGAGACACCGAAGGACTTCAACGTAACAGCCGAGGTGCCGTGCCACGTAGGTCGCGAGATACCGGTCATCCCCTACTTCCGCCCAGGCTCACCGGAGCTTGCCGAGGCTGTTAAGGCTGCGCTCAAAGACCACAACTCTGCACTCATGCTGAAGCATGGCCAGGTGGTTTGCGGCAAGACCTTCGACGAAGTGTTCGAACGTGCAATGTTCTTCGAGATGGCATGTCGCATCATCGTGCTCAGCGGCGGCAAGTATAACACGCTGACCAACGAGGAGATTGACGACCTTGAAAGCTACGTGTTGGGAAAGAAGGGATAAAAAGATGGTGAGGTGGTGAGATGGTGAGATTGGTGTGATGGTGAGATGGTGAGATGGTGACAATAGCAACATCTAATCTCAACACCTCAACACCTCAACACCTCAACCCCTCACCACATCAACATCTCACCACATCAACCTTATCAATATGACCTATTTAGCTATCGACTTCGGCGGCGGCTCAGGACGAGTCGTCGCCGGAACTATTACAACCGAAGGCGGAAAGAAGCAGCTCGCCATGCAGCTTGTACACCGCTTCCAGAACCGACAGGTGCGCCTCGGCGAGCACGTCTACTGGGACTTCCCTGCCCTCTTCGAGGACATGAAGACCGGACTGCGCAAGGCGGCACAGCTCGGGCTGAAGGTGTCGGGCATCGCCGTGGACACATGGGGCGTCGACTTCGGACTCATCGACCGCAACGGCGACCTCATAGGCAACCCCGTCTGCTATCGCGACGCCCGTACGCAGGGCATGACTGACGAGTTCTTCGCCGACACCGACCGTACCGCCCACTATAGCGTGAACGGCACGCAGGTGATGGAGATTAACACGCTGTTCCAGCTCCTGAGTCTCAAGAAAGCCAACTCGCCGCAGCTGCAGATTGCCGACAAGCTGCTCTTCACGCCCGACCTCTTCTCCTACTTCCTCACCGGCGAGGCTAACACCGAGTACACCATAGCCTCAACATCCGAGATGCTCAACGCTACGACACGCGACTGGGACTGGGAACTTATCGACCGTCTCCAGCTGCCGCGCCACCTCTTCTGCCCCATCGTTATGCCGGGCACCGTGCGCGGAAAACTGCGCAAGGACATAGCCGAGGAGACCGGACTGGGCGAAGTGGACGTTATTGCAGTCGGCTCGCACGACACGGCAAGTGCCGTAGCGGCGGTTCCGGCTAAGGACGACGAAAGCCCCGTGGCGTTCATCAGCTCCGGAACATGGTCGCTGTTGGGTGTAGAGCTCAACGAGCCGATACTCACCGAAGAGGCACGCCGCGCCGAGTTCACCAACGAAGGCGGTATAGGCGGCAAGATCACGTTCCTGCAGAACATCACCGGACTGTGGTTCCTGCAGCGTCTTATGGCAGAATGGAAGGAAGAAGGCGACGAACAGCAGTACGACACGCTGCTCGCTGCTGCCGCAGAAGCGGAGATAAAGACCGTGATACCGGTAGACGCAAAGGAGTTTCAGAACCCCAAGTCGATGCAGGCTGCCATCTGCGACTATTGCGCAGAGCACGCGCTCGAAGTGCCGCAGTCGAAGGGTGCCACAACGCGCGTCGTACTGCAGTCGCTCGCAGCGAAGTATGCCGAGGCAACGGCACATCTCAACGCGATGCTACCCAAGCCGATACAGAAGCTGCACATCATCGGCGGCGGTTCGCAGAACAAACTACTCAACCGTCTTACAGAAGAAGCACTCGGCGTGCCCGTAGAGGCAGGACCCGTAGAGGCAACAGCCATAGGCAACATACTCTGCCAGGCACTCGCCAAGGGCGAAGTGAAATCGGTGGCAGAGATGCGTAAAATTGAAATCTAAACAAAGCAAATGAAACAACCTATTCTATCAAAGGACGGCGTGAGCTACATCGTCCCGTTCATACTCATCACGTCGTGCTTCGCCCTGTGGGGCTTCGCCAACGACATCACCAACCCGATGGTGAAGGCATTCTCTAAGATTTTCCGCATGTCGGCGACAGACGGCGCACTTGTTCAGGTGGCGTTCTACGGCGGCTACTTCGCCATGGCGTTCCCGGCAGCCATGTTCATACGCCGCTACAGCTACAAGGCAGGCGTTCTCGTCGGACTCGGACTGTATGCTCTCGGTGCTCTGCTGTTCTATCCGGCAAAGATGACGGGCGAATACTATCCGTTCCTCGCAGCCTACTTCATCCTCACATGCGGATTGTCGTTCCTCGAGACATCGTCGAACCCGTACATCCTCTCAATGGGAACCGAAGAGACGGCAACACGCCGACTGAACCTTGCGCAGTCGTTCAACCCGATGGGCTCATTGCTGGGCATGTTCGTGGCTATGAACTTCATCCAGGCTAAGCTCAATCCGCTTGATACGGCAGCACGTGCCCAGCTCGACGACGCACAGTTTGCAGCGGTGAAGGAGAGCGACCTGAGTGTTCTTATTGCTCCGTACCTTGCCATCGGCATCGTCATCTTCGCCATGTTCATGCTCATCCTCATCAAGAAGATGCCACACAACGGCGACAAGAACCACGACATCAACTTCGTGCCCACGCTGCGCCGCATCTTCTCGCTGCCCCACTACCGAGAGGGTGTCATAGCACAATTCTTCTACGTCGGCGTACAAATCATGTGCTGGACCTTCATCATCCAGTACGGCACGCCAATCCTCATGGCTGATGGCATGACGGAGCAGGCAGCCGAAGTGATGTCGCAGCAGTACAACATCATCGCGATGGTCATCTTCTGTTGCTCGCGCTTCATCTGCACGTTCCTCCTTCGCTATATCAACACCGGACAGCTGCTTATGATACTCGCCATTGCAGGCGGTGCACTCGTATGTGGTGTGATTTTCATGCACAACATCTACGGTCTGTACTGTCTCGTAGGCGTAAGCGCATGTATGTCGCTCATGTTCCCGACCATCTACGGCATTGCCCTTACTGGCTTGGGCGACGATGCGAAGTTTGGCGCAGCAGGTCTCATCATGTCCATCCTCGGCGGTAGCGTTCTGCCTCCGCTCCAGGCTTCCATCATCGACCGTGGTGAGCTCTTCGGTATGCCAGCCGTGAACGTCTCGTTCGTACTGCCGTTCATCTGCTTCGTCGTTATCGCCATCTACGGACAGCGCACGTACATGAGAAGCAAGAACAAGCTGAAAGGATAACACATCATTCCATAACAAAAGCCATTGCAACAACTGATGCAATGGCTTTTTTTGTTGCTTTTCGCTAAAACACATAGCATCCGCATCGGTCGTTACGAACATTTATAACACGTATATATTAATTTCTTTTAATAAAATTTTGGTTAAACAATATTATTTTATACTTTTGCACGGATTTTCCAACATTTGTCTGACAAAGCAAGAATTAACTATAACGAAACGATAAAAACATTCAAAGAAAAGCAACATGAAACTATTTAAGCGAGCTCTTACATTAACTATCCTTGCTATTTTCACAATGTATAGTCACGCCCAATCAATAGATGAGATTAAGAAGAATTCGAATTACATTTGGGGTGAAGGTAATGGCACAACAATGAGTGATGCCGAAGGAGAAGCACTACGCCAAATGAGCGTGCAGATATCTGTCTCGGTGTACAACTCCTCTTACGACGAAGAGAGTAACGACAACAGCGTGCAGAAAGCAGTGCTTCAATCGGTAAGTTCAGCAAAGTTCACTAATGTACAGATGCGCGTACTGGAAGAAGAACCAAACGCCAAAGTCTTCTGCTTCATGCCGCGTAGCGAGGTTAAGAAGATGTTCGAGAAGCGTGCAAACCACATTGTCAACATGGTGGACGCAGGCAAGACAGCCGAAAGTCGTATGATGATTGATGAAGCTCTCCGAAACTACTATTGGGCCTTGGTTTTAGCAAAGACGACACCCGAACCCGTAGAGATAGAGTTTAACGACAAGAAGGGTGAGGCAACCTCTTTGTTACCGATAAAGATAAAGTCGGTACTTGCGATGATTAATGCAAGCGTCGACGAAATTCAGGACGGAAAGAACCTTATTCTCGGTTTTACATACAATGGTAAGCCAGTGTCATCATTGAACTTCAAATATAACGACGGCCAAAGCATTGTTGGTCCGATAGTAGCACGCGACGGCATTGGCGAAGCATCGATGGCATCTATACCTGCCGACGGAAAGCTACATCTCACATACGAGCTACGTTTCCGCAACGAGGTAGACCCCACCGACTCGGACATAGCAGGCGCATTCAACGCCGGTATTCTCCCAAACATCAACTCTTCTGTAGCCATCGCAATAAAAAACAACAGCAAGAAGAAAGCCTCAGCACCCGCGCTTGCATCTGCCGAGATGCTTGCGGCTCAACCCACAAACGACAAACGTTCTATAGCCATGCAGAACGCCGACAACACCGACGATTTGCAAAAGGCAGTGCTCGCTGTAGAGGCAGCCATATCATCAAACAATCCAAAGTCGGCTTTCAACTATTTCACACCTGAAGGCTACACGCTCTTCGCCAACCTTATGACAAAGAATGGCAAGGTGACCCTTGTGGGCAAAGCACAAAGCCACAACTTCATCATCGCCGATGGCTACATCATCGGAAGAGCCACAAACATCAAACGACAGTTCCGCAACGGCAAGGCGTTCATGGAAAAACTGGTTTACAGATTCAACCCCGAATCGAGAAAGATAGAGTCGGTGGCATTCGCACTGACACAGCGTGCCGAGAACGACATTATGAACGCAGCCGCATCGTGGCCAGAAGTGTCGCGTTGGGCAATCCTCAACTTCATGGAAGACTACCAAACGGCTTTCGCTCTGAAACGCACCGACTATATCAATAGCATCTTCTCTGACGATGCACTCATCATCACAGGTACCATACTGAAGAAATTGAACAACGCTGAGAGAGCATTCGACCGCAGCAAGTCGCTCGACCTTGGCGGACCGAAAGACATTGCCTATAGCCAGCTCTCAAAGACAGAGTACATCGATCGTTTGCGAAAGATATTCAACACTCGCGAATACGTCCACTTGCAGTTCGAGGACAATGTAACAAGAATGATCGACCTCCCTGCCATTAACGGCATAAACAAGGGAGCTGCGTTTGGCATCGAAATAAAGCAACGCTACGAGTCGACAGGCTATTCGGACGACGGCTATCTCACAATGGTGTTCGACACGCGCGGAAAGCTACCTATAATACACGTACGTCTGTGGCAGCCCGACAAGAACAATATGATGTCGCTACAGGAGTTCATTTCACGATTTAATAAATAAAAGTCAAAATAAAACTATGATTAAACGATTATTCTTATTTGTGTTAGTATGCGTAATGCATACTGCTATGTATGCACAGACCGACACACAGAGCAAGGCACAGATGGTGTTCAGCAACGACTTCCACGACGCATCAGGACAGTTGGGCAATCTCACTGCGCACTTCATCACCGAGAAGACATGGACAGACATGAATGGCGAGATTGGTGCTATCGTGCGTATTAAAGTGACGGGTATGTCAGTTTCGGAGATGTCAAAACTGAAAGTGATCGGTTCTGCCAACGCAAGTGTACACGACACCCAGTTTCTGGAGAACGAGCAAGAATGGATTGTCCCCCTCTCTAAGGGCACCAACATGTGGCTGGAGATGAGTCATCCGACATACGGCAAGAGTACTCGTCTTTCGTTGCCAAAGCTGAAAGAGAAAGGTATGTACGACGTGACACTCGTAAACAACCGCACTACTACAATTGTTGTACACTCGTTGCCCGACGGTGCAGACGTGTATCTTGACGGCAATCACCACGGCAAGACTCCATGCGAGATTTCAGAGCAGCGCTTTGGCAAGCACGACCTTAAGCTGATGTACGGCTCTAAGACTAAGGAGGTAAAGATTGATGTGGAAGAGGGGCACACCTTCTTCGACGATTTCGACTTCCGTGAGCGTCGCAACATCAACATCATCAGCTCGGAGGACAACACTACTATCTACATCGACAACCAACTCATCGGTCAGGCACCGATACACAACTATGAAGTGCTCGTAGGTCCGCACACGTTCAAGGCTATTCACACGGGTTCGAAGGGATACAACGACACGCAGATTGACGAGCAGACTATCGACATCTCTTCGCAGACAGAGATTAAGCTCTACCCTATCAAGAAAGGTAATGTGCAGGTACTCACAAGATATGCCGGTAAACCAGTATACGCAGAACTTGTCGTAGACAACAAAGACAAGTACACCAGTGAGCCGAGCTACAAGGTAAACCTTCCCTACGGCACCCACTCGTTCAGAGTGTCGTACAATGGCAAGTCGAAGGAGAAGTTCATCAACGTAAACAAGCCTGAGCAGACACAGGTGTTCAAGCTTAGTGCGAAGAACGATGTCGTATGGCCGTGGCAGCGCGAGTACGACATAGCACCGGTGGGATTCTCTCTGGCTTATGTCTACAAGCAGCTTGTAACAACGGGCGAAGGACAGAAACTGAAGGAGAGTGGTGTATGGCCGGACGGAAAGGGAAAGACACTGAAGGGTATGCAAGCAGGTCTGCACTTCCAGCCGTGCTTCAAGTTTGGTTTGGGTCTTTACACTGGTTTATTCTACGAGCTATATGTGTCGACAAGCAAGAAGTACGACTATGACATGTTCATAGAGCATTGCGCTTATGTGCCCGTCCACCTGTACTATCGTATTCCTTTCGGCAGAAAAGTGGCGTTGTCGGTACACGGAGGTTTGGGATTCAACTATGTCATCCACGGTGCTTTCTCTGCCAAGGACGAAGATATTGAGGATTATACAGACTTCTATGAAGAGGACGGTTTTCCAAAGAAGTTCAACATGGCTATGGAGGTTGGCGCAGGCTTGCGCTTAGGTGCCTTCCAACTCAACTTCCAGTATGGTAAGGGCTTGAACGACCATAAATCATACCGTTCGCAGGGCGACTTTAAGACAATCCAGAACAAGTACACCTTCGGTGTTTCGTATATGTTCAGCGCAGAATAAAAAGCGCTGAACTGTTAAGAACAAAACTACAACAGAAAGCCGCTGGGCGAAAGGAAGTGCATCGGTTCGCCCGTGATGGGGTGACGGAACGTGAGTTCGGCGGCGTGAAGATACATACGGTCGGCGCGCTCTGTGCCGTAGAGGGGGTCGCCAAGAATAGGACAGGCGAGTCCTTGCGGATGGGCGCAATGCACCCGGAGTTGATGCGTACGACCGGTTTTAGGATATAGGTGGACAAGGGTTAGGCTCTTGTCCGCCTTTTTTGTTGTGTACGCCACGGCAGTATTCGCATCCGCTGCCCTCACCTCTACTATATTATATAATGTTAGTGCGGGCTTGCCGTGCTCCATGTCCACACGCTGACGCGGACGGTCATTGATGTCGGCGATGAGGGGCAGGGAGATGCAGCCCGATGAATACTTGGCAAATTGAATAGCAAACGGTTCAAGTCGTAGGAGGCTACGGCATTCTTGCCGTAGCCCTTGGTCATAGAAATACAAATGGCTACAACTATTTGCAATGGCTACGGCAGGAATGCCATAGCCTCCTACAATATGCTTCGGCACGCCGCTGAGCACAGCCTCGTAGCGTTTCACGGTCTCGCGACTGGCGAACTGACGCTGCAACTCTACATACGCCTGCTCGGTGCGGGCGAGCACAAGGAGTCCGCTCGTGTCCATGTCGAGACGATGGGCGGCTTTTAGGAATTTTGAATTTTGAGTTTTGAATTTTGAATTGTTCGCAAAGTATTCCTCAACGCTGACACTTGCAGAGTCGTCCGCCTTACCCGGCACCGACAGCATACCTGCCGGCTTGTCAACCACAAGGATATACTCGTCCGCGTACAGCACGCGCGGCTCGGCGGTGTGCCGCTTCTGCGCGAGCGGATTGGGGGCTACGTCCAGCCCCTTGAGCATGTGCGTGAGTATGGGCAGACACTTCGAGCGACACGCCGGATAGTAGTGCAGATGGTGTCTTATCTCGGACGCAGGCGACTCGCCCCACCAGAACTCCGCCATGCAGACGGGGCGCAGGCGGTGCAGGTAGGCGTATTGCAGGAGCTTCGGCGCACAGCAGTCGCCGGCTCCGGCTGGGGGCATGGCGTGCGTGTACTCGCGGAAGATGTCGATAAGGTCGCGCTCCTCGCCCTTGGCATTCAGCATGCGATAAGCCGCGAAGAGCCAGCGCTGCAGTTCGTCGCTCATCTGCTTGCGCTTGCGCTGAAGCGATTTTAAGAGTGTTGAATGTTGAGTGTTGAGTGTTGATTCGGCTTGCTCCATCGCCTTGCGACGTCGGCGCAGTTCCGCCTTCATAAACTGACTCTCGCGTATCATCTCCGCCTGCTCCTCCTCGCTCAGCGGCTCGCCACTCTTGCGGCGTGCGTCGCGTCGCACCTTCGCAGCGTCCACCTCAGCCTTGAACGCATCCACCTCAGCCTGCAAGCGCTTCTTCGCCTGCTCGTGCTGCGCCACGCTCTGCAGATACTCTGCGTCGTGTTCAATGGCTGCAATCTCATGGTTGATGGCGCTTATCTCGCGCTCCGTGCGCTTGAAATGGCCGTCGGGCTGCTGCGCGTCGAACACAGGCGGCACGAAGTAAGGCCAGTCGTTCCTACCGCCAAGCAAACCCGAATAGGCGGCAAGGAAGCCGCGCTGCAATACGCCCGTCTCGTCTTCGTACTCTACTACGAGCACACCGAACATCTTTCCGCAACCCTTCTCCGCACTCATCAGACCTGTCGTGGCGATATAGTGCTGAAGTTCCTCAGAGGCAGCCTCTGCAAGCGGGTCTACGTCGTAGCAGAACGGATAAGTGAACTGACGGGGTGAAGGGATGGAAGTGGAAAGAGCGTGGAGCATGTTCGAGTTTTGAGTTTTGAGTTTTGAATTTTGAATTGTCGGCTACGCCGATTTTGAATTATACAATGTTGAGTTGTGAATTATTCAATTGAGAGTTTTGAAATTCGCTTGTGCAGTTGCAAAGTTATTGAATTTTACAAATTGTGGGGCATAATACGTCGGTTTTTCGATAATTTTATCTACATTTGCATTATTGAATACCCAAGACTAAACACCTCAATTCAATATCCGAAAGGTAACAATAAAAAATTAACAATTAATAATTAAACATTATAGCAATGAGTACACTCAAAAAAGACTTCGCCTCTAAGCTTCTCGAAGTAAAGGCAATCAAGCTTCAGCCCAACGATCCGTTCACATGGGCATCAGGTTGGAAATCTCCGTTCTACTGCGACAACCGCAAGACTCTTTCGTTCCCTTGGTTGCGCTCATACGTTAAGCTCGAACTCGTACACACCATCCTCGAGCACTTCCCCGAGGCAGAGGCAGTGGCAGGCGTAGCTACCGGCGCTATCGCTCAGGGCGCGCTGGTTGCCGACGAGCTCAACTTCCCATACGTTTACGTGCGCTCTAAGGCTAAGGACCACGGTATGCAGAACCTCATCGAGGGCGAACTGCCGGCTGGTGCCAAGGTAGTGGTTGTTGAAGACCTCATCTCTACCGGCGGCAGCTCGCTGAAGGCTGTTGCTGCTCTGCGCGAGGCAGGCTACGAGGTAGTGGGCATGGTGGCATCGTACACCTATGGTTTCCCCGTTGCGGCTCAGGCTTTCGCCGAGGCTGACGTGCGCCTTGAGACCCTCACCGACTACGACCACGTCGTAGAGCAGGCTCTTGAGACTGGCTACATCAAGAACGAGGACGTTGAGCTGCTGCACGAGTGGCGCAAAGACCCGGCTAACTGGAAGAAATAATAAGGTGGTGTAATGTTGTAATGTTGAGATGTTGAGATTAGATGTTACTATTGTCAACATTACAACATTACAACATCTCAACACCTCAACATCTCAACATCACAACATCTCAACACCTCAACATTTTTCGAAGAAAAAAAACACATGACAACATTCGAAAGTACAATACGACAGATCAACTATCCGCAGCAGAATGTCTACAACAAGCTCAGCGACCTCAGCAACCTGCAGGCACTGAAGGAACGCTACGAGCTGATGAAGGACACGATGCCGGAGGAGGCGCGCCAGCAGGCGGAGAAAATTAAGGACATGACGTTCGACTCCGACTCGCTCTCTGTCAACGTGCCGCCGGTAGGATCAATCCGCCTGCGCATCGTAGACCGCGACGAGCCGAAGTGCATCAAGTTCGAGAGCGAGCAGAGTCCCATACCGTTCAACTTCTGGATTCAGATTCTGCCCGTCACCGCCACCACGTCGAAGATGAAGCTCACCATCAAGGCTGAGCTAAACATGTTCATCAAGCAGATGGTGAAGAAACCGCTGCAGGAGGGCATCGAGAAGATTGCCGACGTGCTGCAGATGATACAGTATTAAGCTGCATAGGAGGGTATGGCATCTTGCCATACCCACGCAGCCTACTACAGAGAGATATTCTCAGGGGGTGCACTAACGTTAAACAATGCAAAAACACACTATAAAACTCTACACATATTAAAATTTAGTTATAATTTTGCAGTCTGTATTGAAAATACAGTAATATCAAACAATTACAGCGAGTTTTATTAAACAATTACAATTAATTCTTAGTTTTACATAATAACAAAGATGAAAAGAGCATTTTTTGTCTTTTCCATGCTTTCATTGAGCGGTGCAACAACCCTTGCTCAAAACATATACGTACACGTAGAGCAAGAAGGTAAGCGGTTGGAACAGTTGGGCACGGCGGAGTTTGAAGTGAACGCCGACTCGCATCCTTGCGTAGAATTTGTAAATGGCAAGGCGGTGATGACCATCAACGGCAACCGCGTGGCAGCACTCCGAATGAGTAGCGACGGAACACTGGTGGTTGAACACCAGTCACCAAATGCCGACACGCCACTAAATACGGTGACAAAGACTCCTTCGGCAGAACATCCATACGTAACACTCTATTCGCCATTCCAGCTCAAGGTGCCATCGGGCTGCGAGGTGTTTGTGCCCGAGTACGACCCCAACAAGGACGCACTTCTGCTCAACTCCAACACGCAGGCTACAGCAGGGTCTATCGTTCCGCCCGAAACCGCACTCATAGTGAGCGGAAGCGAAGCCGTCAACTTTGAGTTTACGGCACAGACTCCCACCTGCTCGCTGCAAAGCGGACTATCAGGCTCGTCACTGAAGATTTACCCTTCGGCAGGACAAACCATCTTCACCCTTGGCGTAGGCAAGTCTGGCCCGAATAAGGGCAAGTACGGATTCTATCGCTTCACGGGCACAACCCTAAACCCAGGACTATGCTATCTGGTGTACAACCCTATCGAGAACCCCGTCTACCCCGCTGCCGTACTACTCAGCCACAGCACTGCCACGGGCATAAGCCCTACGTTCTTCTACGACGCCCCTACACAAGACGGCAAATACATCGAGAACGGCAAGGTGATAATCAGAAAGGAAAACAAGAAATACTACATTAACGGACAAGAGGCGAAATGAATATGAAGAAACAATACATCTGCCCCAAATCGGAAGTTATCTATATAGAGTGCGACAGTCTGCTATTGAACACCAGTCCGGGTGCAGCAGACGAAGGTGACACACAGCTCGATAGCAAGGTGCAGCTCGATGGCGACACCGATACAGACGAACAATGGTAAGAAAGACAAACGCTGCACGCAACTAACCACACTACGGCAGTAACATAATAAGATAAAAGAAAACGAGAATACTACTATGAAGAGAATAACAATAACGCTCATCGCCATCTTAGCTACGCTGAGCATCTATGCACAGAAGGTTGAGGTGTACCTCAACGGCAACCATATAGACACCTACTATAACACCCCCGAAAACCAATACCGCATCGTGTTCAAGCAGGTGGACAACTGGCAGAATATCAACGGATACGAATACGTAGAGATTGGCGGACTGAAATGGGCAAAGATGAATGTCGGCGCAACGACAGTAGCCGGTTCGCCCGATACCTCATACGGCAAATACTACGCTTGGGGCGAGATTGACACCTACTATAAATCATTCAATTCGAAAGATCAAGTAGTCGCAAAAACCTCAACCACAACACACATCCCTGGCAATAAGTATAGCTACAACTGGATAAACTACTGTACTGGCACAAGCGACAACACATTCAAGGAGTGGGACCCGGCACCATTCGGCAGCGGCACCGTGCTGCAAGAGGACTACGACGTAGCTCATAAGGAGTGGCAGGGCACGTGGCGCATGCCCATGTGGGAAGACTTCCAGAAGCTATACGAAGCTTGTGGCGGAGCTGCCGCACCTATAACAGATGTGCCATCAACCATTACGGAGGGCGGCATCTATTGGGTTGAGGCAGGCACGACTATCGATGACACGACATACAATGTGAGCGGCGTGCTATGCGTAGCAACAGCCGACCGCACCAAGCGTGTGTTCTTCCCTGCAGCCGGCAACGTACAGAACATAACACGCACCAGTAAGAGCACGCTCTGCACTTATTGGTCGTCATCGCTCTACACCATTGCCCCGAAACACGCCTACTGTCTGTATGTAAACGACACAAAGGTTGAAACAAGGTACAGCGGATTAAATCGCGCATACGGTCTCGTCATACGCCCCGTGGCAGATTAACATAAGATGAATGCTACATAGCGATAGTGGCAGATATAGAAATAGGGTATGAAAGCCACGCTTTCATACCCTATTTCCTTTTGTTCGGTCATCGTTCACCGAACGCAATCCGATCAGACGGCGAACGCAATCCGATCAGACGGCGAACGCAATCCGATCAGATTGCGTTCGCCGTCCAATGACTTAAACGCCAAGTGCACCAACACATATCAGGGGGTGCACTTGTCTCAAGTGCACCAACAAAACATGAGGTGTACCAACAAAACATGAGGTGTACCAACAAAACATAAGGTGTACCAACAAAACACGAGGTGTACCAACAAAACATAAGGTGCACTGCTACTACGTTGGTGCACTTGAGACAAGTGCACCCCCTTAAAGATTACTGCATGTAGAGCTTGAGCGTCGTGGTATCATCGCCAACGTCCACGGTCTGCGTTTGCATTTCGCCCTTGCCGTTCATGTACTTAATGATGTACTGCTGGTTCTTCTCCACATTGAACGTAAGCACATCGTTCATGTCCTGCGTAGCACCCGTGCTGCGACCACCATAGAGCTGCTTCTCACCCTTGAATACATCGAGATTGGTAGCCACGCGGTCGCCTGAAGCCTCGGCGTGGTCCTTGTCCTTGAACACCATCACGCGCAGAGCCACGTGGCTGCCGTCGGCAGGCATGGCAGAGAGCTGCGCACGGTAGAGGCTGGTGTAGCGGTCGGTGACGTTCTCGGCGTGAACGTAGCGTATGTCTTCATCCCAAACCAACGGGAAGTAAAAGCCTGTGGGCTTGAACGAAGCCGCATATATTGCCTTTCTTACGTCCTCCTTTATAGCCTTGCCGGCATCGGTTAGGAACCACGACTGGTCGAGGTCGTCGGAAGGATAGTACTCCGTGAAGCGCCACTGACCGTCGATCCACACCTCGTTCCAGTTGTGGTTGCCACGGTCATCGTGCCAAGCCGGAGTGCCAGCCACGCGCGACGGAATACCTACGGCGCGGAACGCATCGGTAAGCAGGATTGAGAGACCCGAGCACGAAGCCATGTGCTGGCGCATCGACTCGTAAGGAGCCTGGTCGGGTTTCTCGCGCTTCGTATTGTAGTCGACGAGCAGCTCGTCGCGCACGTTCTTGTTCACCGAGTCGATAGCCTCGCGCATCGTCTTGCACGGAGCCACGTACTTCTTGAAGCGTTCGTAGAAGTCCTTGCGCCAACTTTCGCGGTTCTCGTTCAGATTAGCGTAAGCCACCACGTCGTTCAGAAACACGCTGTCGGGCACCTCCTTAGCCCACGGAAACTCGGTGCGAGCCTTGTAGGCGTACTGCACATTCTCCAAGAGGAAGTCTGCAGAGAGCGACTTTGCGTCGCGCTCTGGCATATACGAAATAAGGAACGCCATGCCCTCGCGTTCGTTGCGGGGCACTTCCTTCAATGCCTTCTTCAACTCCTTGGCATTGTCGCCAGCTACATTCATCGTTTGGTCAATCAACGCATGATACTCTTTCGGCACGCCGGCATATCTGCCACTGCTACAGGCAGACAGGCCGAACGCCAAAAGCACAAGTACACTTTTTATATTCATAATACCCAATTCTTTATTACATTATATTATTATCGGCATCCGCTTATGCGCAGATGCCGATGCTTAGTAAGCATTACCCTGCATCATGCGTGCGAAGAAGTCGAAGTTGTCCTTCACAATCTTCTTGCCCTCCTCCTCACCGCCGAAGCAGTTGATACGCGCCTCGGGCAGCATATCATGCTCGTGGAGGTAGCGGAGCATGTCGCCCGGCAGCATAAAGATGTTGCCAAAGGTGTTCGCCTTGGCATACTCGGCATCGTAGAGCGGGTTGCGTGGGTCGCAGATGAGTCGCGCCACGTTGGGGAAGTAGACCACATTGAAGTCCGACTCGCGCACAAAGACGGTGAAGTCCATCTCCTCCTGTGGCAGCGTGAGCTGCGACACAGTCTTCTTCGGAAGTCCTACACGGTCGGTGAGGAACAGGCGCAGCATATCGGCATTGTTGAAGTAGAACAACGGCGAGCCACTGTTCTCCTCGATGAGCTTGCGGCGGTTGTCAATGCAGAGCGTTGTGTTATGCTTGCGTGCCTTCTTCTCGGCGTCGAACGCCTCGGTGTTGTTCGACCAAGAGCCCTGCGCACCGATGTAGAACTCGCCACCGTACTCCACGAAGAACGCCATTGCCGACTTGCTGTCGTAACACTCCGGCTGCGGATGGCTCAAACCGTGGTCGCCGAGCGTGAACTTCTCACCACGCAGCGACTCAAACGTCATGCTCTCGCCCTTCACGGCATCGGTGATGAGATAGAAGTCGAACGGCAGATAACGCTGCGAAGCAATCTTGTCGGCAGCCTCAGCATTGCCGTTGTTGCGCACGATGCGTGCCAGCCAGTCCTGCGGGCGCATAGCGAGCGGTTGCAGGCGGTTCTCGAACATAGCAATGCTCTCAGCCACGTTCACAGCGATGGGCGGCGGACAGTTGAGCGAGAACGAGAGACGCTGCGCCTGCTGGCGTATGAGCATCGGCGCATTCTCGTTGCACGAAGCGTAGCAAGCGAAGTACGACCACTTCATAAGGTCGAGCTGCGCGTAGAAGTTCTGTGCAAACTCAGCCTTTGTGAAGAACTCCTTCAGCTCCTCGTTCACGGGCATATCCTCGAAGCGCTTGTCCATGAGCGAGCACGCCGTGCGTGCAGCAGCCTCAAGAGCCGGCGTGTCGGGCGACACCACAGCCGACGGCTCGGTGCGCGTCATAAGCAACCAGATGAGGAAGCGTATGTCCTCTACGTTCGGCTCGTTGCGATAGTAGTTCTGCATGTCTACATCGTAGAAAGGCAGCTGACGACCATACAACTCCTGGAAGCTATCGGTGAGCGCGTTCCAAATGCCGAGGTCGGAAATCATATCCTCATAATACATCGTGAGCACGATAGCAAGCTCACGCAGGTTGTCACCTTTAAATTCTTCAATGTTCAGTTTCTCCATCAGCTCTGCCAGATCTGAAGCAAAGCGTGCGTATGCAGCATCGGTCGTTCCCTTCAAGAAAAGCGGGTGACGACGCGCGATGTCCATTGCCGGAATGCGGATTTTTGTCATATATTTTGGTTTTTATGGTTATTATTTTTCTTTTTTATGGGGGTAGCTTTAAGCCGAACTAAGCCTTTTTAGGCCTTTCTAAGCCTTAACTAACTAAGCCTTAACTAAGCCGAACCAAGCCTCTTTAAGCCTTTCTAAGCCTTAATAACTAAGCCTTAGCCAACCCTTTTTACTCTTTTACTTTTTTACTCTTTTACTTTTACCCGAACAGCTCTCTCAGCACCGCGAGCGACTTCATATCGGGAAAGTCGGGCTGGTGCAGGCGGTAGTAGGCAAGCACTACGTCGACACAACGGTTGCGCTCCTCGCGTGTGAGGCGCAGCAAGCGCATCGTGGCGTAGCTCAGACGTAGCAGCAAACCAATCTTCTCAGCCTCGTGAGGAGGTAGAAAGTCGGTATGAGGAGGTGCCACAGACACAAAACAACCCTCGCGCATATCGAAACAGCAACCGCTGGTGGCATCCTCCACGTTAGGATAGAAGCCTAAGAAGCGCGTGAGGTGCAACATATATATAATGTGGAAATTGGCGAAACTGCCGTCACAGGCATCCAACCACCGCACACTATGCTCAATGAAGGCATACAGGGCAGGGTCGGCTTGCTCAGAGCGCGTGACGTAAATGGTGAACTCAGCCGCAAACAGGGCTATCGACAGCTTAGCCATATCGAAGGGCAACGAGCGAAACGGGAAAGCCACCGCAGCCGAGCGCAACTTATGCAAGCGCTGCGTAGCACGGTAGTCGAACTCGATGTCGAGGATGGTAAGCGGTTGGAAGTACTGCTTCTTTATGCCCGCACGCCCCTGACGCGGTATGCGCTGTATGAAAGAGAGACGACCACGCCCTTCGGTGTACATATCCACAATCATTTGCGACTCGCCGTATTTCAATGAGTTAAGCACTATTGCGCGCGTTTTTTCCAGCATTTTTTGATTGTTTTGGTCTATTTAAGGGCAAAATTAATGAAAAAAGCACTATTTAAAGAAAAAAGAACAAAGAAAATTTGGTGGGTTTAAAATAAAGCAGTACCTTTGCATCCGCAAAAATGCAAGTAGTGTTGGTCCCTTCGTCTATCGGTTAGGACGAGAGATTTTCATTCTCTAAAGAGGAGTTCGACTCTCCTAGGGACTACAATAAAAAAAATAAAAACTGAAAAAACAAGATGGCAAACCACAAATCATCACTTAAGAGAATCCGTCAGGACAAGGTTAAGGCTTTGCACAACAGATACTACGCAAAGACTATGCGTAATGCAGTTCGCAAGCTGCGCGCAATGACGGACAAGGAAGAGGCAGTAAAGCTCTATCCTTCTGTTCAGAAAATGCTGGACAAGTTGGCAAAGACTAACATTATCCACAAGAACAAAGCTGCAAACTTGAAGTCAAGTTTGTGTCTGCATATCAGCAAGCTCGGCTAAGAGCGTGTTGACAGAACCCCATACTAAGGTCATACTTCAAACGAAGTGTGACCTTTTTTTTGTTTGCGCATTTTTAAGCCTTAATATTTCCGTAAGTCACGGAAAATTAGTACTTTTGTAGTCCAAACATAGATAATCGAAAATGGCAGAAATACAAAACACCGAGAACAACTACTCGGCAAGTAACATACAAGTTCTGGAAGGACTTGAGGCCGTGCGCAAGCGCCCGGCAATGTACATCGGCGACATCAGCGAAAAGGGTCTGCATCACCTCGTGAACGAGACCGTTGACAACTCTATCGACGAGGCAATGGCAGGCTATTGCACTGACATCGAGGTGACAATCAACGAAGACGAATCAATCACCGTTCAGGACAACGGTCGAGGCATCCCAGTAGACATGCACGCCAAGCTGCACAAGTCGGCTCTGGAGGTCGTAATGACAGTGCTCCACGCCGGCGGTAAGTTCGACAAGGGTTCATACAAGGTCAGCGGTGGTCTGCACGGTGTGGGTGTGAGCTGCGTAAACGCACTCTCGACACGCATGAAGTCGCAGGTGTTCCGCGACGGAAAGATATACCAGCAGGAATACGAGAAGGGCAAGCCGCTCTACCCCGTGAAGGTAGTAGGCGAGACCGACAAGCGCGGTACACGCCAGCAGTTCTGGCCCGACCCAACGGTGTTCACCACAACCCACTACCAGTGGGACATCATCGCACGCCGTATGCGCGAGCTTGCGTTCCTCAACGCCGGCATCCGCATCACTCTGCGCGACATGCGCCCCAACGAAGAGGGCAAGACACGCGAGGAGGTGTTCCACGCTAAGGACGGACTTAAGGAGTTCGTGCGCTACGTAGACCGCCACCGCACACACCTCTTCGACGACGTAATCTATCTGAAGACAGAGAAGCAGGGCATACCTATCGAAGTGGCAGTGATGTACAACACCGACTACTCGGAGAACATCCACTCGTACGTAAACAACATCAACACCATAGAGGGCGGTACACACCTCACCGGTTTCCGCGCAGCCCTCACACGCACCCTGAAGACTTACGCCGACAACGACCCTGCTATCTCGAAGCAGATTGAGAAGGCGAAGATAGAAATTGCAGGCGAAGACTTCCGCGAAGGTCTCACAGCCGTAATCTCGATCAAGGTGGCAGAGCCACAGTTCGAGGGTCAGACAAAGACCAAGCTCGGCAATAGCGAGGTGGCAGGTGCCGTGCAGCAGGCTGTAGGCGAGGCTCTCACCAACTACCTTGAGGAGAACCCGAAGGAGGCAAAGATGATATGCGACAAGGTTATCCTTGCAGCAACAGCGCGTATCGCAGCACGTAAGGCTCGCGAGAGCGTACAGCGCAAGAACCCGATGACTGGTGGCGGACTCCCCGGCAAGCTCGCCGACTGCTCTAACCGCGACCCGAAGAAGTGCGAGATATTCCTCGTCGAGGGTGACTCTGCGGGTGGCTCTGCAAAGCAGGGACGCGACCGCTACACACAGGCCATACTGCCGTTGCGCGGTAAGATCCTGAACGTAGAGAAGGTGATGTGGCATAAGGTATTCGAGTCGGAGTCGGTGATGAACATCATCCAGAGCATCGGCGTACGCTTCGGTGTAGAGGGTGAGGACGACAAGGAAGCAAACATCGACAAGCTCCGCTACGACAAGATTATCATCATGACCGATGCCGATGTCGATGGCTCACACATCGACACACTCATCATGACACTCTTCTACCGCTTCATGCCGAAGGTTATCCAGGAGGGACACCTCTACATCGCCAATCCACCGCTCTACCTCTGCACCTACAAGAACAAGGTGAAGGAGTACTGCTACACAGATCAGCAGCGCCAGGCATTCCTCGACAAGTACGCAGGTGGCGTAGACGACGGCAAGTCGATACACACACAGCGTTACAAGGGTCTCGGTGAGATGAACGCAGAGCAGCTTTGGGAGACAACCATGGACCCGAAGACACGTTTGCTGCGCCAGGTGACTATCGAGAACGCTGCTGAGGCAGACGAGATCTTCTCAATGCTCATGGGCGACGACGTAGAACCACGCCGTAAGTTCATCGAAGAGCACGCAACATACGCTAACATTGACGCTTAAACACGTCAACACACATAAAGGCTTGTACCATGAATCTTCTAGGAGTTTCGGGTACAAGCCTTTCCTTTTGAACAACAAGTAGAGGATTATAGTTTCGACACGCCCTCCACAACTAACAAGACACATAAATGCTCCGCTTAATAAATATCCTCATACTCTTCATCGCATCAGCCGCCACAGCCGCAGCCTCAACAGCCACGGCTGGCGACTTTGGTTGTCGTTGGATGTCGCACCCTGCACCCGACGACACATCGCACGTGTGGTTTCGCCGCACGCTTGTGACAGAAGAGCAGGATATACCACGCACAGCATACATACACGTCGCCACGACGGGGCGGTTCGTGCTCTACGTGAACGGGCGCAACGTGTCGACAGCCCTCTTCACACCTGACCGCACACCGAGCGACACCACTGTCATGGCTATCAGCTACGACGTGCGCCGTTTTCTGCGCCCCGATAGCAACACCATCGCCCTACTCTACTGCCCTTCAACACGCACACGCCGACAAGTGAGCGTCAGCTTCTACGGCATCGCTGCCGACAGTTCACACTTCGCAACGAACGATACCGACGGCTGGCTCTGCCGACATGCCGACACTTGGCAGACGCACGACGGCGGCGAAGCAATGAACCGCAACACCTACCCCTATCGCTGGACAGACACAGATCAGCCGTTAGCATTGTGGCAGGCAGTAGAGCAAATCTCAACATCTCAACACCACACCACCTCAACACCTCAACACCACACCACAACACCACCTCAACATCCCAACACTACACCACCTCAACATCTCAACACTACACCATCTCAACATAACACCACCTCAACCCCTATATCCGCCGAGGACATCTGTGGCTACTCGCCCGTGCGCATCAATCCACTCGTTGACAACGCTGCCCACATGCGCCGCATCTACACCCCACTCTTCACCGAACAGAGTGCCGACACACTCATAGTGCACCTCGTGCCCAACGAGCGCCACCTCATCCGCGTAACCCTACGTGGCTGTCGGCGTGGCGAGCGCATCAGCATCGGCAACCTTCACTACGTCTGTACGGGCGAGATAGATGAGCAAGCATTCGCACGCTTCACGCCCACCAGCTCCAACACAATCATCATCACCGGCGACAGCCATTTTCGGAGCGAGCAAGTGCAGGAGGTAGAAAGCATCTGTTTGTGAAGAAGCACCACGATACGTGTTCATAGCAGCTAAGGAAACGCCCCGATACGTGGCAACCGCTTTTTAATAAAACATAATTTTCCATATATAATAATGTGTATATAGAAAAATATGCTTACTTTTGCGCCCAAATTAAAGAACAATATAGAAAATGCAAGAAAACTTAGTTATCGTCGAGAGCCCCGCAAAGGCTAAGACAATTGAGAAATTCTTGGGCGACGACTTCAAGGTGATGTCGTCATACGGTCATATCCGCGACCTTAAGAAGAAAGAACTCAGCATAGACAAAGACACGCTGCAGCCAGCTTACGTCATACCGAAGGACAAGGAGGAACTTGTGAAACGCCTCCGCGAGAATGCAAAGAAAGCCGACAAGGTATGGCTCGCATCCGATGAGGACCGCGAAGGAGAAGCCATCTCATGGCACCTTTGCGAAGTGCTCGGACTGGACGAAGCGTCTACGAACCGCATCGTATTCCACGAAATTACAAAACCGGCAATTCTCGCAGCTATCGAGAATCCACGCCATTTGGACATGAACCTCGTTAATGCGCAGCAGGCACGCCGCGTATTGGACCGCATCGTGGGCTTCAAACTCTCGCCAGTGCTGTGGCGCAAGGTGAAGCCGGCACTTTCAGCAGGCCGTGTGCAGTCGGTAGCCGTGCGTCTCATCGTAGAGCGCGAACGCGAGATACAGCAGTTCAAGAGCGAACCCTACTACCGCATCAACGCCATCTTCGCCATCACAAACGCCGACGGATCGCAGTCGGAGGTGAAGACAGAACTCGACAAGCGCTTCACGACACACGAGGAGGCAATCGCATTCTTGGAGAAGTGTAAGGACGCAGAGTTCAGCGTAGCCAATGTGACGAAGAAACCATTGAAACGTATGCCTGCTCCGCCGTTCACAACCTCTACGCTGCAGCAGGAAGCAGCCCGCAAGCTCGGCTTCTCAGTGTCGCAGACCATGATGGTGGCGCAGCGTCTGTACGAAAGCGGTCTCATCACATACATGCGTACTGACAGCGTGAACCTCTCCAACCTGTGCATCGGTGCAGCGAAGGAGGAGATAATAAAGCTCTACGGCGAAGAATACAGCTCGCCACGCAACTTCCACACTCACTCGAAGGGAGCGCAGGAGGCTCACGAGGCAATCCGCCCGACATACATGGCGAACACCACCATCGAGGGAACAGCGCAGGAGCGTCGACTCTACGACCTCATCTGGAAGCGCACCGCAGCAAGCCAGATGGCAGAGGCGCAGATAGAGAAGACAACGGTGAGCATCTCATGTGCACCAACCAATAATGATCTTTTATCAGTATGTCCTGAGAAGTTCGACGAGCGCTTCATCGCCAACGGCGAAGTGGTGAAGTTCGACGGTTTCATCAAGGTATATCGCGAGTCGACCGACGACGACGCTGACCAGCAGGACGAGTTCGCTCACAACCTACCGCCTATCAAGGAGGGCGACGTGCTCACACGCCGCGAAATTTCGTCAACAGAACGCTACTCGCAGGGCCCCACACGCTACACCGAAGCAAGCCTCGTACACAAGCTGGAGGAATTGGGCATCGGTCGTCCGTCAACATACGCACCGACAATCTCTACCATTCAGCAGCGCGAATACGTCATCAAGGGCGACAAGAAGGGCGAGGAGCGTCCATATGTCATCGACACCCTGCGCGGCATCAAGATAACACCGACACGCAAGATGGAGCTGACTGGCAATGAGAAGGGCAAGTTGCTACCTACCGACATAGGCATCGTAGTGAACGACTTCCTCATGGAGAACTTCCCTGCTATCATGGACTACAACTTCACAGCAAAGGTGGAGCAGCAGTTCGACCAGATCGCCGACGGCAAGGAGGAGTGGACAGACATGATGAAGCACTTCGACCAGGAGTTTGAGCCCACCGTAGACAAGGTGATGAACGCCCGCTCGGAGCACAAGGCTGGCGAACGTCAGTTGGGCACCGACCCCGTAAGCGGACACCCTGTGTTCGTGAAGATTGGTCGCTACGGTCCGGTGGTGCAGATAGGCACAGCCGATGACGACGAGAAGCCACGCTTCGCGCAGATGCCTGCCGACAAGAGCATGGAGACCATCACGCTGGAGGAGGCACTCGAACTGTTCAAACTGCCACGCACCATCGGTGAATACGAGGGCAAGACCGTCACCATAGGCGCAGGACGCTTTGGTCCGTACGTGCTGCACAACAAGAAGTACGTATCGCTGCCTAAGGACGAGGACCCGATGACCGTAACACTCGACACAGCTATCAGCCTCATCGAGGAGAAGCGCAAGGCAGAGGAGCAGCGCCACCTGAAGAAGTTCGACGAAGACCCGAAGCTCGAGGTGCTCAACGGCCGCTACGGTCCGTACATAGCCTACGACGGAGCCAACTACCGCATACCGCGCGACTTGCACGAGAAGGCAGCCGAACTGACCTACGAGCAGTGCATGGACATCATCAAGAACCCACCGGCACCGAAGAAGCGCACCACAGTCAAGAAGAAATAATGACAAGAATAATCCTCATCGGCTATATGGGAGCCGGCAAGACAACCATCGGCAAGGCTCTCGCGCAGGAACTCGGCGTGCCGTTCTACGACCTCGACTGGTACATAGAGACACGTATGCGCCGCACCATAAAGCAGATATTCGACGAGAAAGGCGAGGAAGGATTTCGCCGCATCGAACACAACATGCTGCACGAAGTGGCGGAGTTTGAAAACGTAGTCGTCTCATGCGGTGGCGGCACACCCTGCTTCTACGACAACATCGACTACATGAACTCGCAGGCGCAGGTGGTGTACCTGAAGGCATCGCCCGAAGTGCTCTACGAGCATCTGCAGATGGGACGCCGCGTGCGCCCACTGCTGCTCGGTAAGTCGCCCGACGAGGTGAGGACGTTCATCGTGGAGCAACTCGCACAGCGCGAGCCGTTCTACTCAAAAGCTAATTATACATTAAACGTCGACTTGCTCGACAACTTCACGAAAATACAAACAACAATAGAAAACCTGAGAAAAATACTCGAGAGATGAAGAAATGGACCATTGATGATTCACGCGAACTCTACAACATTAACGGTTGGGGCACATCCTACTTTGGTGTGAACGACAAGGGCGATATGTACGTAACACCCTGCAAGGACAACGTACAGATCGACCTGCGCGATGTGATGGACGAACTGCAGCTGCGCGACGTGACACCGCCAGTGCTGCTGCGCTTTCCAGACATTCTCGACAACCGCATCGAGAAGACATCGAGCTGCTTCAAGAAGGCAGCTGAGGAGTACGACTATAAGGGCGAGAACTTCATCGTCTACCCTATCAAGGTGAACCAAATGCAGCCCGTCGTAGAGGAGATTATCTCGCACGGACGCAAGTTCAACCTCGGACTGGAGTGTGGCTCAAAGCCAGAGCTACACGCCGTAATCGCTGTGCAGTGTCAGAGCGACTCCATCATCGTCTGCAACGGCTACAAGGACCAGAGCTACATTGAGCTGGCACTGCTCGCGCAGAAGATGGGCAAGCGCATATTCATCGTAGTTGAGAAGATGAACGAGATAGGCCTCATCGCCACTGCCGCAAAGAAGCTCGGCGTACGTCCAAACATCGGCATACGCATCAAGTTGGCTTCATCAGGTTCGGGCAAGTGGCAGGAGAGCGGCGGCGACGCATCGAAGTTCGGTCTGCGCTCGTCGGAGCTGCTGCAAGCACTGCAGATACTCGACGAGAAGGGCTTGCACGACTGCGTGCGACTCATCCACTTCCACATCGGCTCGCAGATAACAAAGATACGACGCATACAGACCGCACTGCGCGAGGCTGCCAACTTCTACGTACAGCTGCACAAGTTAGGCTATAATATCGACTTCGTCGACTGCGGTGGCGGACTCGGTGTCGACTACGACGGCACACGCTCGTCGAGCTCAGAGAGTTCGGTGAACTACTCTATCCAGGAGTACGTGAACGACTGCGTGTACACCTTCGTCGACGCATCGGACAAGAACGAGATACCGCACCCGAACCTCATCACCGAAAGCGGACGCTCACTGTCGGCTCACCACTCGGTGCTCATCATCGACGTGCTTGAGACCACTTCGCTGCCACAGATGCGCGAGGAGTTTGAGCCTACAGACAGCGACCACCAGCTCGTGAAGGACCTCTACGAGATATGGGACAACCTCAGTCCGCGCACGATGCTCGAGAACTGGCACGATGCCGAGCAGATACGCGAGGAGGCACTCGACCTCTTCTCGCACGGCATCGTCGACCTGCGCACACGCGCCGAAATCGAGAGCATGTACTGGAGCATCTGCCGCGAGGTGAACAGCATGGCGAAAACGATGAAGCACATGCCCGACGAGCTGCGCGGACTCGACAAGATGCTTGCCGACAAGTATTTCTGCAACTTCTCGCTCTTCCAGTCGCTGCCCGACGCATGGGCTATCGACCAGCTCTTCCCTATCGTGCCCATTCAGCGTCTCGACGAGCGCCCTACGCGCAACGCTACGCTGCAGGACATAACCTGCGACTCGGACGGCAAGATAGCCAACTTCGTGACCAACCGACAGGCATCGCACGTGCTGCCCGTACACTCTATAAAGAAGAATGAGGAGTACTATCTGGGCGTGTTCCTCGTGGGCGCATACCAGGAGATATTGGGCGATATGCACAACCTCTTCGGCGACACCAACGCCGTACACATCTCGGTGAAGGACGACACCTACCACATCGACCAAATCTTCGACGGCGAGACCGTAGAGGAGGTTCTCGACTACGTGCAGTACAACCCGAAGAAGCTCGTGCGCCAGCTCGAGATATGGGTGACGAAGAGCGTCAAGGCGGGCAAAATCTCGCTCGAAGAGGGCAAAGAGTTCCTCAGCAACTATCGCTCAGGTCTGTACGGCTACACTTATCTGGAATAAAAAAAGCAAGAGAAAACCATACGCATCGACCGACGCAGACATACGTAACGACCGACGCAGACATACGCAACGACCGACGCGGATGTCTGCGTCGGTCGTTGCGTATCTGTAAGTCTCAAGCACGGGGCGCTTATTCACCTAAAGCTGCGAGCGCATCTTCTACAATCTGAGCGTCGAGCAGGCGGTTGTCGGAGAGCAACTGCTCGACGTCGAAGCGGTCGTAGAGACCTTTCTTCACGCCGCATACGAGCACTTTCATATCGGAAGTGCCGTAGTAGGCGGCGATGCGCTCGCCGAATCCGCCGTCCTTGCAGCCGTCTTCGAGCGTCACCACAAGCTGATGGTCGGACTTCAGCGCATCGAGCGTAGCAGCGTCAACGTCGTTAAGGTAGCGCGGGTTGATGAGCGTTGCGTCGATGCCCTTCTCGGCGAGCAGACCGACGACGCTTTCGCCCTTCTGATAGAACGAACCGGCTGCAACTACAGCCACCTTCGAGCCTCTGTGCGCCACCTTGTACTGCGGCTCGCAGGCGTACTCGGCATCAACCTGCTCAGTAGTGTGCACCACTTCGCCCGTCGGAACACGCAGCGCAACGGGCGTCTTCTCCTGCTTTATAGCCCAACGGAGCATGGCGAAATACTCCTCACAGGTAGTGGGCGCAAGATAGACAAGACCGGGGATACTGCAGAGCATCGGTATGTCGAACAGGCAGATGTGTGTGATGTCGTTCATGGAGCGCACGCCGCCGCCCACAACGTTGATGACAGCCGGATTGGCGTTGATGCAGAGGTCCTGCGCTATCTGGTCGTACGTACGCTGCAGGAAGGTGCTGTAGACGGTCCACACGGGATGCAGTCCGCCCTTCGCCATGCCCGATATCATTGCTACAGCCTGCTCCTCGGCTATACCCATGTCTATATGCTGCGAACCCGCCTCCTTGCGCTTTGCGGCTGTGAAACCGCCGGCGGCAGGCGTGCCTGCCGTGACGGCGATGAGCGTCGGGTCGAGCTTCATCTCGCGCAGCATCCAATCGCTGAACAGCACGGCGTAGTCCTCCGCAGGCACGACGTCGGGCATAGAGCCGTCGGCATTGCGCACGGGGCGCGAGCCGTCGTCGAGATTGAAGGGCAGTCCCCAGTGCCACGCCTCCTTGTTCTGCACGGCGGGCGCATAGCCGTGACCCTTCTCCGTGTGTATGTGCACCACTGTGGGGCGGTCGGTGTCCTTCACGCTGCGGAACACGTCAATAAGCTTCGCTATGTCGTTGCCCTCCTCAAGATACGTGTACTCGAAGCCCCACGCCTTGAACCAGTTGTGCTCGCACGCTCCGTTGCTCTCGCGCAGCGCACGCAGATTCTTGTATATTCCACCGTGGTTCTCGGCGATAGACATCTCGTTGTCGTTCACCACGATGATGATGCCTGTGCCCAGCTCCGACGCCTCATCGAGACCCTCGAACGCCTCACCGCCCGAGAGCGAACCGTCGCCGATGACAGCTATGATGTTCTCGTGCGTGCCCTTCACGTCGCGCGCCTTCTGCAGACCGGTGGCAAGACTCACGGATGTGGAGGTGTGTCCCACCTCGAAGTTGTCGTACTCGGGGCATTCCGACGGCGACGAGTAGCCCGATATGGCGTTCATATCATCGACATCGCCGAGGAAACCTGCGGCGCGACCTGTAAGCACCTTGTGCGGGTAGCACTGGTGGCTGACGTCGAACACGAACTTGTCCACCGGCGCATCGAACACGTAGTGCAGAGCCACGGTGGCCTCAACGAAGCCGAGGTTCGGACCTACGTGCCCGCCGTGCTTGCTCACGCGGTTGAGCACCGCCCTGCGTGTCTCGTCTGCCACAATGTTAAGCGCCTCTATGTCCAGCCCTTTCAAGTCGGCTGGCGACTTTATCTTCTCTATGTACATGCTTGTTTTATGTTTTACGTTTTTCAGATTGCAAAGTTACGCATAATGTTCCGTACGGCGCATACCGCCAATACGGCAGAACTTACCAATATTGCGTTTATTCAACCCGACATGCGTTTCCCTCAACGGCAAAGAACTCGTTTCTTGAGAACAACAAAGGGCAATATCAAGTCATCATGTAACGATGTCTTGATATTGCCCTTCGTAGTGTTTGTACACGTAGTGTTATGTTCTTTGCTGCCCTTAAACGCAGTGCCTCTGTTCAGCTCTATTAGAACGTTATGGTACGCACAACGCCCTCATCAGCCTTCTGCTTCACCACTTCGCGCTCGTCGGTCAGACGGCGGCGCAACTCCTTCACTTGCTGCTGTGTGCGCTTGTATGTCGGAGTGTTCTCGATAGCCAGGATAACCTCTTCGTTGTCGAGGTCGTCAGGCTGGAAGCGGAAGATGTGCGGACGACGCTTCACAACGAACTTGCCGGTGCCGTCGGGGTAGTACATACCCATACGTATGCCTTGCTGTATCTCTTCCTCTGTTGCCTTCTCGTCCTTCTCCTGCACAATCTTCTTGATGTGCGAGTCCATACCGTCAACGTCTCTGATACCGAAGCCGGTAGCGAGGATGGTCACCTTCACCTTATTGCCGAGGTCGGGGTCGAGTCCGATACCCCACTTTATCTCGAAGTCTGAACCGAACTGCTCCATAAAGTCGTTCACCTCGTTCATCTCCTCCATCATCAAACCACCTGCTGCAGGATTGTCCTTGTTGCTGTCCTTCGAGAAGTTGATGCTAAGAAGAATCTTCTTCGAGTTGAAGATATCGTTGTCGTTGAGCAGTGGCGAGTTGAGTGCGTCCTGTATGGCCTGCTTAACACGTCCTTCGCCCTCGCCGTAGCCTGTAGACATGATTGCTACACCACCGTCCTTTAGCACCGTCTTCACATCGTTGAAATCGAGGTTGATGAGTCCGTGGTTGGTGATAATCTCAGCGATTGACTTCGCTGCCACGCTGAGCGTGTCGTCAGCCTTTCCGAACGCGTCGAGCACAGTGAGATCAGGATATATCTTACGCAGACGCTCGTTGTTGATAACGAGGAGTGCGTCGACGTGCTTCGCCATCTCCTCCACGCCGTCGAGTGCTTGGTTGATTTTCTTCTTTCCCTCGAAGCGGAACGGGATGGTCACGATGCCTACTGTGAGGATGTCGAGTTCTTTCGACACGCGGGCGATTACTGGCGCAGCACCCGTACCTGTTCCGCCACCCATTCCGGCGGTGATAAAGGTCATCTTCGTGCCATCGCTGAGCATTGCCGTGATGTCGTTGATGCTCTCCTCGGCTGCCTGGCGTGCCTTTTCAGGCTTATTGCCTGCACCCAGACCCTCCTTACCGAGCTGCAACTTCATAGGCACGGGTGAGTCGTTGAGTGCCTGAATATCGGTGTTGCAGACCACGAACGACACATCGTGTATGCCCTCGCGGTACATGTGGTTGACGGCGTTGCCGCCACCTCCACCTACACCGATTACTTTAATGATTGTATTCTCTTTTTCTGGTGCACCGAAGTCCACCATTGGATTGATATTGTCTGACATAGTAATAATCGTATTAATGGTTATTCATTGACATCGGGCTCAACGAGCGAGCGTCCGAACTTCTTTAGCGAGCCAAACCAGCGGCTTATCTTTGTGTCCTTCGGACGTTCTGGCTCCTTCTCGTCCTCCTCTTTTTCTTCCTCCTCTACGACTGCTGTTGTGCCAGTAGTGGCGGTCTGTGTAGCGGCAGGTGCAGGTCCGGTGGTTGTGGCCTGGCTGGCTACTGATGTACCAGTAGTAGCATTCGGATCGAGCGTTATGGTGGTGGTATGCTCGCCGTTCTCCTCCTCTTCGCCGAAGAGTGTGTCACTGATTGCGCGTCCGGCGCAGTTCATGTCGCCCTTTGCGAGCAAGCCGAGGATGGTGTTTGTTGTGCCGTCTTCAGCAAGGATAACGTCTGAGTCTTTCTTGTTGATATTAAGTGTGGTGGTCTTTGCGATACGTACCTTGTCAACCTTGTCCATGCCGAACACTTCACGGAAGAGCTTCTCGATGTTCTTCATATTGCTACCACCACCCGTGAGCACGATTCCGCCGAGCAACTTGTCGGTGAGTTCGTTCGGGATGAGATACTTCACATTCTCTACTATCTCGAGTATGCGTGCCTCCACCACTTCTATGAACAGACGGCTCGACACTGTTCTACCGTCGCCGATGGGCAGTGTGGCGTTGACATCGATATCTTCTTCGTTGGTCATAGCCGAAGAGTACTTCAACTTCATTGCCTCTGCGTTAGTCTCGTCCATCTGCAACGACTCAAGATCTTTTGTGATGTTCGAGCTACCGAGTGGCAGCACAGCGATGTTGCGCAGCTTGTCGCGGTAGTAGACCGATACGGTTGTGGTCTCGGCACCAAGGTCGACGAGCACGCAGCCTGCACGCTTCTCTGCTTCGGTGAGCACGCTATCAGCCATTGCGAGCGGCGCGAGATACATCTCTGCCACCTTAATGCCAGCGTTGTCAAGACTCTTGTTGATGTTGCGATAGAACGAGCGACGCCACAACACATTGAGGAAGTTGCCCTCAAGATGTTCTGCCTGAATGCCGATGGGGTCGTCCTGAAAGAGTGCGCCCACCTTGTATTCCTCGGTTATGGCATCCAGAATTTCGTAGTCGGGATACACCATGCTGCGATTGGTGTCCATGAGTTCGTTCACCATCTCTTGCGACACGATTGTGTCCTGTGGCAATTCCTTTATTACGGGGTTCTTCACGCTATGTATGCTCTGACCTCCGATGCCTACATACACCTGCGCTATTTCTGTTTTAAGAGTGTTCTTTAGTTTGTTTACTATATTGCTCAGTCCCTGTGCGGTACGTTCAATATTATATGCTACGCCCTTACGTATATACTGGGTGGAGTCTTCTTTTGCGACAGCAAGAATAGAAATGCTGCCATCGGGGTTTTTTCTTCCGGCAATTCCGGTCATCTTAGACGACCCGAGCTCAATAGCTACTATTAAATCCTTTGCCATACGTTTATCTTGTTGAGTGTTATATTATCGTTTGTTACTTGATTTCTTCTTTTGTGGTTTATCGTCTTTCGACTTCTTATCTGACTTAGCCGACTTCTTATCTGTCTTGTCAGATTTCTTTTCTGCCTTGCCTGGCTTCTTTTCTGTCTTAGCCGGTTTCTTCTCTACTTCTTTAGCCGCAGATTTCGTGGTTTCCTTCTTACCCTGCGCCGGTTCGGTAGTAGATTGCGTCGGTGTAGCGTTAGGTTGTGCCTGTTCGGCGGTGGGTTGTGCCTGTTCGGCGGTTTGTTGCACAGCAACAGGCATCGCTACTGGTGCTACATATGCATGTTTCGACGACTTCTTTCGACAGATGATTTGGTTGTCGAACTCGATGTCGATGTACGAGTATTTGTTCCATCCCACAGTAGAGAGTCCGTACTTATAGAACTTAGATAGGCGTGTCATCTTCACATCCATAAACTTCTTTATTGCAGCGAAACGCTCTGTGCGATTCTTGCAGTCGGGCAGTCTGCCAATGTGCACGATGTGGTCGCCGATGCGTGGCACAATCTCGATGCTGTAGTTGGGTAGTACATTGATTTGCTCAATGAGGTTTTTCCACATTTCGTTTGCCATAATCACTCTGCCTAAGGGCGAGAGATAGTTGGTGGCATACCAGCGATTTATGTTACCCGTGGCTATGATTAAGTCGCTAGTGTAGTGGGGTGTCGGCATCACGCAGTCGTTATCGTCTACATAGTAGTCGTCGCCGTTTTCGGCTTTTATCCTTATCACAGGCATACGCTGCGTGACGCTGATATATACGTGTCCGCCTTCTGTCTTATAACAATTGGCGGTTTGCACGAACGGGCTTTTGCTGAGCATCTCCTCAATGTGGCGTGTGTCTATCTTGCATATTTCTTTGCCTATTGGGTAGATGCCGTTCTTCTGTAGTCTGTCCTTTATTATCTTCGTATCGATAAATCCGCTTGTTACGTTGTCGGCGATGTCGATGCTCACCTTATTGCACGGGGTGTGGTTTCCGCCTTTCTTATCGAAAGAGCAGAAGGCAACGAGCAGGTAAACGGCTATCAGCACATCACTTACAACGAAGAAGATTTTGCTACGGGACAGTTTCACTTCTTATTCTCTATTATCTTAGTTATTTGTGGCATATAGTTGTCGAGATCGCCGGCTCCGAGTATCACGAGCACGTCGAAGTCGCGCTTGCTTACGAGGTCGAGCACATCGTCTTTGCGTATGATGCTCTTCTCCATCCCAGGGCGCAGGTTGTCGTAGATGAGCTGCGACGTTACGCCTTCGATAGGTTGCTCGCGTGCGGGGTAAATCTCGGTGAGTATCACCTCGTCGAGCTGACTAAGTGCGTCAGCGAAGTCGCGATAGAAGTCGCGTGTGCGAGTGTAGAGGTGTGGCTGGAATATCGCTGTGATATGTCGTCCGCGATACAGCTCGCGTATGCTCTTTGCGCTTTGGTATATCTCCTTCGGATGGTGTGCGTAGTCGGAGAGCAACACATGTCGGCTGTCGTTTATCTTAAAGTCGAAGCGACGGTCTACGCCATGGTATGTCTTCATACCATACTTAAGTTCTTCTGCGTTGCATCCAGCGAGCTGTGCCATCGCCATAGCTGCGATACCGTTGTCGATGTTGATTGGCACGGGTTGTCCGAGCTTCACTCCCTTCACGTTCTCTATTGGCGAGATGAAGTCGAAGGTGATTGTTCCGTTGTCGATGACGATATTCTCGGCATGGAAGTCGCCCTCATGGCGGCTATAGTCGTACACCTTCACACCTTCCTGCACCGCCTGTTTCATCTCCAAGTCGCGATGTATGATGAGTGCGCCACCTGGCTGAATGAGTGTTGTATAGTGGCGGAAGCTCTCAAGGTATGCTTCTTTTGTGCCGTAGATGTCGAGGTGGTCAGGGTCGGTTGCCGTGATGACACTCATCCACGGGCGAAGCCAATGGAAAGAGCGGTCGAACTCGTCGGCTTCTATCACTACATAGTCGCTTTCGTCCGAGATTATGTAGTTGGAACCGTAGTTCTTCGATATGCCTCCGAGGAATGCGTTGCAGTCGATATGACTCTGGTGCATGATGTGTGCACACATGGTTGATGTTGATGTCTTGCCGTGTGTGCCAGCCACGCAGAGTCCTTTATGTGTACGTGTTAGTGTGCCGAGCACCTGTGCGCGCTTCTCCACGGTGAAACCATTCTCGCGGAAGTATTGCAACTCCTTATGGTCGGCTGGTATCGCCGGTGTATAGATGACGAGGCACGACTTCGGGTCGCGACAAGCGTGCGGTATCTCGTCTATGTTCTCCTCATAGTGGAGGAGTGCGCCTTCGCGCTCGAGCTGCTTTGTCAGTTCAGACGGTGTCTTGTCGTAGCCTGCCACTACCAAGCCCTTGCGAATGAAATAGCGTGCAATGGCGCTCATGCCGATGCCACCTGCGCCTACGAAATATACGGCTTTAATATCTTTGAGTTCCATTTTTGTCTTTTTACTGTTTATTGGCGAGTTTCAGTACCTCGTCGGCTATTACATCGGCAGAGTTGTGCTTGCCGAGTTTTTTAATGTTCGCTGTGAGTTGTGCGAGCTGTTCTGCGTCGTTCACGGTATCAATAGCGAGGCGGAGCAGTGTTGCTGGTGCTTCGGCATCCTTCACGTAGAGGGCTGCGTCTTTATTGACGAGTGCTAAAGCGTTCTTTGTTTGATGATCCTCAGCCACGTTTGGCGAAGGTACGAGGATTACGGGTTTGCCTATCAAGCAGAACTCGCTGACGGAACTTGCTCCTGCACGACTTATCACGAGGTCGGCAGCTTTGTATGCGGCTCCCATGTCGCTGATGAAGTCCATCACCTTCAGCATAGGCAGCGGTTTGTGCGCCTTCAACTGCTCTGCCACTGCTGCACTGTAGTATTTGCCTGTTTGCCATACGAACTGCACGCCACTATGCTCTACGAGGTCGAGGTGCTGCAGCACGCTTTCGTTGATGGTGCGAGCTCCGAGGCTACCACCTACAAGAAGTATGGTCTTCTTTGTGGGGTCGAGCCCGAGACTGAGCACTGCCTCCTCGCGCGAGATGGTCGTCTCGATGAGGTTCTGGCGCACAGGATTGCCCGTGTTGATTATCTTCTCGGCCGGGAAGAAGCGTTCCATGCCGTCGTATGCCACACATATCTTGCGTGCCTTGGCAGCGAGATGCTTGTTAGTCACACCGGCGTATGAGTTCTGTTCCTGTATAAGTGTCGGGATACCCATAGCACTGGCAGCATCGAGCGTCGCGGCACTGGCGTATCCGCCTACGCCTACCACCACATCGGGGGCGAACTCGCGAATTGTCTTGCGCACCATTCGCTTGCTGCGGAGGAAGTCGAGCGCAACACCGATGTTACGAGGCGACCACAGCGGACGGATAAATCCTCTCACCGGCAGACCTACTATCTCGTAACCTGCGTCTGGCACACGCTGCATCTCCATACGTCCGAGGGCTCCAACGAAGAGTATCTTCGCATTGGGGCATTTCGACTTTATTGCATTGGCTATCGACACGGCTGGAAATATGTGTCCACCGGTGCCACCACCACTAACAATGACTCTTATTTCTTGTTCCATTTACTCACATTTCTTTCAAAATACAAAATTAATAATTTTTTCTGATATTTCAGATTATTACGTTTTTTTCTTACGCTTTTTTTTATTAATACACAGACGTTTGCAACTTCTACTCTATGTATGTCTGTATTCGATGCGTTGAATGTAGTTTTATATCTCGCAAATGTAGTTTTTACATCTCGCAAAAACAAGAAAATTCCCGTAGCACCGGAACATTGTTCCGGTTGCGCTGGAGGGTTGTTCCCGTAGCACCGGAATAATGTTCCCGCGCTGCGGGAATAATATAGAGTGTAATTTAACGTTTTTAGTTGTGTAATTTAACGTTTTTAGTTGTGTAATTTACGCTTCTGTTGTGTCGGCTATGATTTCCTGTTTGCGTTGTGCCGAGCGACTGATACTGAGTATAGCACCGATGTACACGCAGTTGATGATGGTCGACGTACCACCCTTACTAATGAGCGGCAGCGGCTGACCCGTCACGGGCACGATGCCCACCGCAACGCACATGTTGAACAATGCCTGCGTAACGAGCAGCAGGGCGAGTCCCATGGCGAAGAGTGCAGGGAAGTTGTTCTCACACTTGCTGGCAATGCGTCCCGTGCGGAACAGCAGAATGATGTAGAGCATGGCTACACCGGCAGCACCTACGATACCCATCTCCTCGATGATAATGGCATAGATAAAGTCGCTGAACGCCTGCGACACGAAGTCGCGCTCCTCGGAGTTGCCCGGACCTTTGCCGGTGATATTCGAAGAGGCGATGGCAATGTTGGCGTGCGCCACTTGAGCATCCTTATCGAGATCGATATCCTTCGGTGCTACATCCTTGTGTGCGAGGAACTTATTGATGCGCGACTTCCACGTATCGAAGCGGTGGAACACCTTCTCCACAACGTTCTTGTCTTCCGACTTTTCTTCGACATTAGTGCTATTGACATCATTCGGCTTCGCTACTTGCTCGGTGAGGGTCTGATTCTCGGGCTTCTGCGCCTCGTCTTTACCAAAGGTCATCACGGCTCCAACGACGAGTGCTACGCTGAGCACTGCAAAGCCGAGCAGCTTGCCAAGCTGACGCATGGGCACACGTCCAAGCAGCATCATCATGAATATGACGATGCAGAGCAACAATGCCGTTGATAGGTTCTCAACCATGATAAGTGGCACAATGAAGAAGCACACGGTGAGTATGTACTTGAATGCCATCTTGTCGGCTCCATCCTCAGTCTGCAACGCACTCAATATCTGCGCCGTAGCGAGCACCATGGTGCCCTTGGCTATCTCCGAGGGCTGAAACTGTATGCCTACGATGCTTATCCAGCGTTGTGCTCCATTGGTGGAGGCACCAGCTACAAACACCCACAACAGCGTTACCAGAGAGACGACGAGCATGAATGGCGTTGCCATCTTGAAGTACTTACACTTCACGTTGAGCGTCACTACCATGAAGAATATTCCGACTGCGAGCAGGAAGATATGCTTTATGACAGGAGCCGTGTAGCTGCCTCCCTTATACGTTAGCTGCGCAGAGGCGGAATATACCTCAATGACACTAATAAGGCATAGGAAGAAGAACACCATCCATATTCCCTTGTCGCCTTTGAATATGTTGTCTAATGTCTTGTTTATCATTGCTTGTTGTTATTTTATGGTGAGATGGTGTGAAAGGTGGTGAAGTGTTGAGATGGTGTTGTGTTGACATTAGCAATACAAATCTCAACATCTCACCACATCACCATCTCAACATCCCCCCTATTACAACCCTCTCACCAGTGTCTTGAACTGCTCACCTCTGTCCTCCATATTCTTAAAGAGATCGAAGCTGGCGCAGCACGGACTGAGCAACACGGTGTCGCCGGGTTCTGCAAGCTCGTAGCAGGCAGCCACACAGTCCTTCATCGAGTGAGTATCGCGTATCTCCACGCCCTGGTTGTCAAAGAAGTTGTGCAGCTTTGTGTTGTCGGCACCGAGGAATACGAGTGCCTTACACTTCTGCTTCACAAGGTCGAGTATCTCGTTATAGTCGTTGCCTTTGTCCTTACCACCGATGATGAGGATAGTCGGTGTCTTCATGCTCTCAAGCGCATACCAGCAAGCGTCTACATTCGTAGCTTTCGAATCGTTGACATACTGCACTCCGCCCACCTTGCACACCTTCTCTAAGCGGTGTTCTACGCCAGGGAAGTCGCTCAGGCTCTGACGTATCACGTCCTTCTTTATGCCCGTGATGTTGCCAGCGATGCCTGCTGCCAGCGAGTTGTATATGTTGTGTTTGCCGGTGAGCGACAACTCCTCCTGCTCCATGTTGAACGGTGTAGGTCGTTCGATGGTGTACTCGCCGTCCTCCATGTAGCCAATGGAACCCTTCTCCTTCAATTCGGAGAACGGATACTGAATGGCTTTGATGTCGTATTTCTCCAGTTCGCGCTTGATGACGGGGTCATCGTTCCAGTAGATGAACGAGTCCTTGTCGGTCTGGTTCTGTATGATGCGCATCTTCGCGTCCACGTAGTTCTGCATACAGTAGTCGTAGCGGTCGAGGTGGTCGGGCGTGATGTTCAGCAGAATGGCGATATTGGCGTGGAAGTCGTACATATTGTCGAGTTGGAATGAACTAAGCTCGATGATGTAGTATTCGTGCGGATCCTCTGCCACCTGCAAAGCGAGCGAGCGTCCGATGTTGCCGGCGAGTCCTACGTCGTAGCCTGCAGTCTTGAAGATGTGATAGATGAGCGACGTGGTTGTTGTCTTGCCATTAGAACCTGTGATACATATCATCTTCGAGTGGGTGTAGCGACCTGCAAACTCTATCTCGCTGATGATGTGTATGCCTTTCTCCATAGCCGCCTTCACCATTGGGGCTTCCTTCGGGATACCGGGGCTCTTGATGATTTCGTCGGCAGAGAGTATCTTCTCCTCTGTGTGCTGACGTTCCTCCCACTCGATGGCGTGGTCGTCGAGTAGTTTCTTATATTTGTCTTTGATGGCTGACATGTCGCTAACGAACACGTCGAAGCCTTCTTTCTTTGCCAACACTGCGGCACCGGCTCCACTTTCGCCGGCTCCAAGAATAACTATTCTTTTCATTGTGTCTATCTAATCTTTAACGTTATGATGGTCATCGCTGCAAGGATTATGGTTGTAATCCAGAAGCGCACCGTTATCTTCGACTCGTGGAACGCAGTCCGTGGTCGGGTGATGAGATACTTACAGTCGGGGTCGAGCTGCGAAGCCTGTGTGCGGAAGTTGTCGTGGATTGGCGTGCGCTTAAAGATGCGCTGCTTAACGCCATGACGTTTACCGAGTTTGAAGTAGTAGACCTGCAGTATGACGCTTAGGCTCTCCACAAAGAAGATGCCACAGAGTATCGGGAGCATAAGCTCCTTGTGTATGATGATTGCCGTTACGGCGATGATGCCACCGATGGTGAGCGAGCCGGTGTCGCCCATGAACACTTGAGCCGGATAGGCGTTGTACCAAAGGAAGCCTATCAATGCTCCGACAAAGGCACTGAGGAATACTACGAGTTCCTGCGAATCGGGTATGTACATTATGTTCAGATAACCGGCATATTCGATGTGCGAACTGACATAGGCGAGTATGCCCAGTGCCACACCTATTATGGCGGAGTTGCCTGCGCACATGCCGTCCATGCCGTCGTTCAGATTGGCTCCGTTGCTCACTGCCGTCACCACTAAGATGGTCATAATGACAAACAGTATCCAGCCGGCTGCCACACGATACTTGCCGAAGATGCTCGTTATGCGCGAGTAGTCGAGGTTATGACTCTTCACGAACGGAATGGTGGTTTTCAGTGACTTATGCGCTTTGCTCTGATGCTTCACCACGAGTTCTTGCCCTTGGCGTTCGTAGACGAGGTTCTCGTTCATCTTCACATCGGGCGATGCCCACAGCACAAGACCCACAATGAGTCCGATGCCCACCTGTCCCACAATCTTGTAACGACCTTTCAGTCCTTCCTTGTCGTGGCGGAATATCTTTATGAAGTCGTCCATGCCACCCAAGAAGCCGAGCCACAACGTGGTGACAATCATCAGGATGAGGTAGATGTTGCGCAGACGACCGAGCAACAGCACTGGCACGAGGATAGAGACGATGATTATCACACCGCCCATCGACGGCACACCAATCTTCTTTACGCCAAACGGATCGATGCTTGCATCGCGTGCAGTCTCCGTAATCTGCTTACGCTTCAGATACTTGATAAACTTCTCGCCAAACCATGCTGAGACAACGAGCGATATGATCAGTGCCAACAGCGAGCGGAATGATATGTAGCCCCACATGTGCGAGCCACTAATGCCGTATTCTTCGAGGAAACGGAAAAGATAGTATAACATTTCTAAGTTTTGAATTTTGAACTTTAAAAGCATTCACGCACCACTTCATGGTCGTCGAAGTGATGCTTCACACCCTTTATCTCCTGATAATTCTCATGTCCTTTTCCAGCTATGAGTATCACGTCGCCCTTCTTCGCCATCATGCAGGCTGTGCGTATTGCCTCACGACGGTCGGTGATGGCTATCACCTTCTTCATCTGCTGCGCATTGAGTCCGGCAAGCATATCGTTGATGATATCCTGTGGCTCCTCGAAGCGTGGGTTGTCGCTTGTGATGATGACGCGGTCGCTCTGCTTCACAGCCTCCTGTGCCATAAGCGGACGCTTACCCTTATCGCGGTTACCACCGGCTCCGCATACGGTTATCACCTCTCCCTTGCCGTCGAGCACCTCGTGAATGGCGTTGAGCACATTCTCCAATGCGTCAGGCGTGTGAGCATAATCAACAATGGCGGTGTAACCCTCTGGCGAGTGTATCGGTTCGAGGCGTCCGCTCACACTGTGCAGCGTACTCATCGCCACGAGCACGTCCTCAGGCTTCTTGCCGAGCATCACTGCTGCACCATACACAGCCAGCAGGTTGCTAACGTTGAACTTGCCGATGAACTGCACGCCCACCTCTCTGCCGTTCACTTCGAGGTACATTCCTTCGAAGTGACACTCGATGATGCGCGCCTTGAAATCGGCAACGCTACGTGTGGAGTATGTCTTCACCGTAGCCTTCGTGTTCTGCACCATCACCATTCCGTTCTTATCGTCGGCGTTGGTTATGGCGAATGCGGTCTTGGGCAGCATATCGAAGAAAGCCTTCTTCGCGTTGCGATAGTTCTCGAATGTCTTGTGATAGTCGAGGTGGTCGCGTGTGAGATTGGTGAAGAGTCCACCAGCGAAGGTCAGTCCACCGATTCGCTTCTGCGCTATGGCGTGCGACGAGCACTCCATGAAGGCGTACTCGCAGCCTGCGTCCACCATGCGGTGAAGCAGTTCGTTCAGTGCTATCGGGTCGGGAGTGGTGTGGTCTGCCGGTACAGCCTCATCAACGATGTAGTTGCACACCGTAGAGAGCAGTCCGCATTTGTGCCCCATCTTCGAGAACATATTATATAATAAGGTGGCGATAGTGGTTTTGCCGTTCGTTCCGGTCACACCGACAAGCTTCAGCTTTGTCGACGGATTGCCGTGGAACGTGGTTGCAACGATGCCCACCACGTCCTCGGTGTCAGCCACCTGCACATACGTCACGTTTTCTTCGGTTTGTTCTGGTATCACTTCGCAGAGCACAGCCTTCGCGCCGAGCTCCACAGCCTTAGGTATGAACTTGTGTCCGTCTACCTGGGTGCCTTTCATTGCCACGAACAAATGTCCTTCCTTGATGCGGCGAGAATCAATATTGACGCCTGTCACTTCTACATCATCGCTGCCTTTTATAGCAAGAACGGTGATGTTCTTAAGCAATTCTTTAAGTTTCATATATCTGGTTTTTACTTTTTTATATAATAGAGGAATTGGATAAACACCTCAACTCATCAACACCTCAACCGAGCCTTAGCGAGCAAACCATGCCTTTCTTTATATGCTGTCCGGCACCGATGCTTTGCTCCATGACCTTTCCTCTGCCATTTAGCTTCACCTTCACGCCGCGGCTTTCTATGAGATACACGGCATCCTTGGCTCCCATGCCGTGCACGTCGGGCATGATGCTCTTGTCCACTTCCGGCACACGATGCAGCGCGATTGTCTTTCCGCTGCTCTCAAAGGCGTGTCCCCAGATGGGGTTGCCGTTGAGATATGAGCCGTCCCAGTTGGACTGCTGCTTTATGCCGAGATGGTCGAGCACGTAGCTTGCAGCAAGCATGTTGCCGTTTTTCACCTGCGGAATGAGTATCGACAGCGAGTCGCGTGCATCGGCAGCCTCCAGTTTCAAGCTCTGTGCCATGATGCCCTCGGCGATGTCGTGGAACACCACGCCGCTCATGCCGCCACCCGAAGCCGGCAGACCCGACTTCTGTATGCAGACGATGCAGCTATAGCGTGGCTCGTAGGCTGGGAAGAAGCCTGCAAACGAGAGCAGATAGTTCATCTGTCCGCTCTTGTATCCGGCTGCACCCTTCGATATCTGCGCCGTACCCGTCTTGCCTGCTACGAGGAACGACTGCGAGCCGGCTTTCTTGCCGAGTCCCTGGCTCACCACATGTTCGAGTATGGTGGTTATCTTCTTTATTGTTGTCTCCTTGGCGATGCGCTCGCGCAGCACCACGGGTTCAAACTCCTTTATCACCACACCGTCCTTCATCACCGCCTTCACAAAGCGCGGTGCCATCATCTTTCCGCCGTTGGCGATGGCGTTGTAGAAGGTGAGTGTTGAGATTGGTGGCACCTGCGTTTCGTAGCCGATGCTCATCCAGGGCAGCGTTGTCTTGCTCCAGTTGACATACTGCTTGCCGCGCGCGTCTTTCTTCGGCATACGTATGCGTGCCGGCGATGCTCCTTGCAGCGGTATGTGCAGGTCGTCGGCGAGTCCGAGGCGATAGATGCCTTGCACGAACTTCTCTGGCGTGTTGTGGTAGTGGTCGTCGATGATGCGACTCACACCGATGTTCGAGCTGACCATCAGTGTCTGTGGCAGTGTGAGCATACCGTAGCCACCGCGTCGCCAGTTGTGGTCTTTCATCTCTCTGCCGTACATCGGCCACACGCCGCCGGCTGTCTCCACACGATAGGTTGTGTCTACCACTCCGTCGTCGAGCGCCACCATGATGCTGGCTGTCTTAAATACCGAACCAGGCTCGAGCAAGTCGCTGATGGCGTGGTTCTTTATCTCGTGATAGTCGTCGTCGGCACACTTCGTCATATTGACGATAGCCTTTACGTCGCCCGTCTTCACCTCCATAACGATAGCCACACCCACGTTGGCGTTGATGAGTCGCAGCTCCTTGAGCAGTGCGCGTTCGGCAAGGTCTTGCATCGACACGTCGATGGTGGTCACGATGTCGGCACCATTCACCGGTGGTGTGTCTACGATGTCGAGGTATTTGTTGAGCACTTTTCGGCGATGGCGTATGCCCTCCTCGCCACGCAGTAGCGAGTCGTATGAGAGTTCCAGACCGCACTGTGCGGTGTCCTTCGCGCCGTACATCTTTCCGATGGTACGTCCGGCGAGCGAGCCGTAAGCCAGCTTGCGTGCGTTGTGCTCATCCCAGTGAAATCCGCTTTGGTTCTTGCTGAGATTGAACACGGGCAGACTCTTCACCTCCGAAAAGGTGCTGTAGTTGATACGTCGGTTCCATACGGGCCAGTGGCGTTTGTTCTTTTCAAAGCCTTCCATGAGGTGCTTCTTGAACTCCTCTGCCGAGCGGTCGGGGAAGATGGCGTTCAGCCCCATGCATATCGAGTCGAGTTTCTGCTCGAAGAGCGTGTCTTTCTTCGCCTCGCGCAATGCAACGAAGTCCATGAAGATGTTATACTGTGGCAGCGACGATGCCATGAGTTGTCCGTCGCAACTGAGTATGTTGCCACGAATAGGCAGCGTCTTCAAGCTATCCACCTTCACGCGGTCAGCCACCTCTTCCCAGAAGGCGCGCTTGGCGGTCATTATGTATAGTGTCTTGCCTACGACGGTGATTGCCACCAGCGTCATGAGAATGGCGAGGAAACTGTAGCGTGGCATCACTTTCTTACTGTCAAACTTGCTCATGCTTACTCGTTATTAGGGATTGTTATGATGTATGGGGGCTGCGTAGCAATGTGCAACGTAGAGTCTTTGTCGTTATGCAGACGTTCGAGCACCTTGCTCTCGCGGGTCTGCTGTGTCAGGTCGCTCGAGCTGGATAGTGCGCGATACTTTGCATCTTCCAGTTCGTTCGTCAGCTTGTCTATCTTTATCAGGTTCTGCTGACACTTGTATCGGTTAGAGATATAGACGATGACGAACAGCGAGGCTATCACTATCACCCATATCTGTCGGCGCAGGAACTGCGTGTTGAGGATGTCGCCGCCGAGCACCTTCTTCAGTGTGAGGTTCTTCGAGAGTGGCAGCTCGTCCTCTATCGCCTGCTGACGTATGATGGTGCGCAGCGATGGCGCACCGTCCGATGCCGGCTCCGATGGGCTTCCGTCGGCTGTCGGTGTCTCGTCAGCTTTCTCGTCCACGGGCTTTGCCTTGTCAGCAGCGGGCGTTTCCACGTTCGTCGTGGATGCGTCCGCGATATCTATTATGGGGTTGTCTTCTTTCATTTTCTTATTTCTTTTCAGCTATTCTTAGTTTAGCACTGCGACTGCGCGGGTTGTCAGCCTGCTCTTGGTCGGATGGCAGTATCACCTTGTTGTTGACCAATCGGAATGGTGTCTCTATCCTACCGAAGAAGTCCTGCTGCACCTTTCCTTCCACGTTGCCCGACTTCATCACGTTCTTCACCATGCGATCCTCAAGCGAGTGGTAGGTGATAACCGATAGTCGACCGCCTGGTGCAAGCAGCTCAGAGGCAGCGAGCAGCATCTCGCGCAGCGCGTCCATCTCGTGGTTCACCTCTATGCGCAACGCCTGAAAGAGTCGTGCCATGTCTTTCTTCTCGCGTTCGCGCTTGAAGAACGGCTCTACGGCTGCCAGAAAGTCCTTCGTGGTCTTTATCTCCGCCGTCTGACGTGCCTTCACAAGAGCCGACGCTATACGTCGCGAGTTCTTCATCTCGCCGTAGACGTAGAAGATGTCGGCGAGACGTTCCTCGTCGTACGTGTTCACTATCTCGGCAGCGGTGCGTCCGGCGCGCTTGTTCATACGCATGTCGAGCGGCGCGTCGAAGCGGAACGAGAAACCGCGCTCTGCGTCGTCGAAGTGGTGCGACGACACGCCGAGGTCGGCGAGCAAGCCGTCGATATGCTCCACACCATAATAGCGCATCCAGTTCTTCAGATAGCGGAAGTTGCTGCGCACGAACGTGAAGCTATCACCCGCGTCTGGTATGTTGCGCTCTGCATCTGCATCTTGGTCGAAGCTGTACAGATGTGCGCCGTCGGTGAGGCGCGACAGTATCTCGCGCGAGTGGCCACCGCCACCGAAGGTGACATCCACGTATATGCCGCCAGGCTTGATGTTGAGCCCGTCAACGCTCTCGCCTAAAAGCACCGGAACATGGTATGTTGCTGCTATCGTAGTATTGTCTGTTTTGTCCTTATACATTATATATGCGTATTTGGGTGTAAAGGTACACAAAAAATCGCATACAAGTTTACAAAAACATATCAAATTTGATTAAATATTACATTTCTTGTGCTAAAATGTTTGTATATAAAAAAGATATAGTATTTTTGCACTAAATTAAGAAGCACAACCAGCGTTTTCGGGTTTATGAACGAGATAACAGAAAAGACGATCGACATCGAAAAGATACTGCACAGCAAGCTGGGCAGCAAGGCTCGCTACGTGCCTCGCCTGCTTGTGAAATGGCTCAAGAAGATTATACACCAAGACCAGGTGAACGCTTTCATCTGGGAGCACCGCGACGAGAGCGGCGTGGAGTGGCTGGAGTCTACAGTGCGCTATCTGAAGATGGACATACGCATCATCGGCAAGGAGAACCTTCCGCCGAAAGACGACGGCAAGCTATACACCTTCGTGTCCAACCACCCGCTTGGCGGTCAGGACGGCGTGGCGCTCGGCTCCATCATCGGACGCCACTACGACGGACGCTTCCGCTATCTCGTCAACGACCTGCTGATGAACCTCCCGGGTTTAGCACCGGTGTGCATCGGCATCAACAAGACCGGGCGTCAGGGGCGCGACTTCCCGCGCATGGTGGAGGCTGGCTTCAAGAGCGACAACCACATGCTCATGTTCCCCGCCGGACTGAACAGCCGCAAGCAGAAGGACGGCTCAATCCACGACCTGCCGTGGAAGAAGACGTTCATCACGAAGAGCGTGGAGTGCCACCGCGACGTGGTGCCCATCTACTTCAGCGGACGCAACTCCGAACGCTTCTACCGTATAGCCAAGTTCAGCGACCGCTGGCTGCCGTTCAACCTCGCCATGATATTCCTCGTTGACGAGATGTACCGCAACGTAGGCAAACACTTCGACATATACATCGGCAAACCCATCCCATGGCAGACGTTCGACAAGAGCCGCACGCCGCAAGAGTGGGCGCAGTGGGTGCAAGAAGAGGCGTACAAGCTGAGCCCCTCCCAACCCTCCCCGTCGGGGAGGGCTTAGTTAGCCCGATTACCCAAGGCTTAGAAAGGCCTAAGAAGGCTTAGTTCGGCTTAGTTAGCTAAGGCTTAGAAAGGCTTAAAGAGGCTTAGTTCGGCTTAGTTAGCCAAGGCTTAGAAAGGCCTAAGAAGGCTTAGTTCGGCTTAGTTAGCCAAGGCTTAGGAAGGCCTAAGAAGGCTTAGTTCGGCTTAAACGCCGCCCTAAAGCGGCTTAAACGCTGCTAGAAGAAGGCGCCCCCAACAAAACAGAGAAAGCAAGAAAACAACAAACAATGGAAGAACCAATCATAGAACCCGTCAGCAAAGAGCTGCTCAGAAGCGAACTCACTCCCGAGCGTCAGCTCCGCATGACTAACAAGAGCAACAACGAGATATACATCATCACGGCACACAACGCGCCGAACGTGATGCGCGAGATAGGCCGTCTGCGCGAGATAGCATTCCGCGAGGCAGGCGGCGGCACCGGCAAGCCGATGGACATCGACGAGTTCGACACCTGCGCGAACTGCTACAAGCAGCTCATCGTGTGGAACCCCGAGGCAGAGGAGATCATCGGCGGCTACCGCTACATGCTCGGCACCGACTGGGAACTCGACGAGAACCGCCAGCCGAAGCTCGCCACAAGCCACATGTTCCACTTCTCCGAGAAGTTCATCAACGACTACATGCCCTACACCATCGAGTTGGGTCGCTCGTTCGTGACACTCGAGTACCAGAGCACACGCCGCGGAGCGAAGAGCCTCTTCGCACTCGACAACCTGTGGGACGGACTCGGCGCGCTCACCGTCATCAAGCCCAACGTGAAGTACTTCTTCGGCAAGATGACCATGTACCCGTCGTACATACGCCGTGGCCGCGACATGATCCTCTACTTCCTCAAGAAGCACTTCGACGACAAGGACAACCTCATCATACCGCTCCACCCGCTGAAGATAGAGACCCCTGAGGAGGAACTCGCAGCCTTGTTCTGCGAGGACGACTTCAAGAAGGACTACCTCATCCTCAACCGCGAGATACGTGCATTGGGCTACAACATCCCGCCACTCGTCAACGCCTACATGTCGCTCTCGCCCACCATGAAACTCTTCGGCACCGCCATCAACTACGGCTTCGGCGACGTGGAGGAGACGGGCATCCTCATCGCCGTCGACGAGATACTCGAAAACAAGCGCGTGCGCCACATCGACTCGTTCATAAAGGAGCACCCCGAAGCTCTCAAAATAACGAGCGGTGCCAACAACGTCATCTACAAAGAACGCCCATAGGAGGGTATGGCATCCTGCCATACCCACGCACCCCTCCACGCACCCCTCCCACGCACCTTTTTTCCCCACCCCCTCCGCATATTTTACCATCCGCATCGGTCGACGCAGACATCCGCATCGGTCGACGCAGACATCCGCAACGGTCGGCGCAGACATCCGCATCGGTCGGCGCAGACATCCGCATCGGTCGACGCGGATGCCCCTACCTACCATATAGCAATGTATTTTTCGCCCTAATTATTTGCAAATTCCAAATTATTTTACTTTATTTGCAGCCGTCAAGAAGACACAAACAACCAAATACTAATATTTTTAAAACTATTTTATTATGAAAACCCAAATTTTACCCCCCCCCGATTGCTCGTCTTTTACTTGCAATCTTGATGTGTCTGCCCATCTGTGGTAGCCGCCTGTCGGCTCAAGAGCCGTACGCTGTGTATGACAAAACCACAAGCACACTAACCTTTAAATATGGCACAAAACCCGCTGGAGCGTATTCGCTGAATGAGGGCGACTATACCCCGGATTGGTATAACCCCGATTATAATACAAATATCATAACGAAGGTTGTCTTCGATGCCTCATTTGCTAATGCACGCCCAACAAGTTGCCACGGATGGTTCGGCTGCAAATACTTAACGACCATAGAGGGTATTGAATACCTAAAAACAGAGAATGTGACGAACATGAGCTATATGTTCGCTGACTGTTTTAAACTCACAACACTTGATGTCTCAAAATTCGACACTAAGAACGTGACGGACATGAGCTACATGTTCAGTGGCTGTCATAAGCTCACTACACTTGATGTATCAAACTTCGATACACAGAACGTGACGGACATGAGCCGCATGTTCGATAACTGTCAGGCTCTCAAAACACTTGATGTATCAAATTTCGACACAAAGAACGTGACGGACATGAGCAACATGTTCAGGAGCTGTTATGGTCTCGCAACACTCGATGTCTCAAACTTCGATACACAGAACGTGACAAACATGAACGAAATGTTCCATAAATGTCATAATCTCAAAACACTCGACCTATCAAATTTCGACACTAAAAACGTGACGGACATGGGCAGCATGTTCAGTGAATGTCGGGCACTCACAACACTCAACGTATCAAATTTCGACACTAAGAACGTGACGGACATGGGCAGCATGTTCAGTGAATGTGGTGAACTCACAACACTCAATGTCTCAAACTTCGACACAAAGAATGTGACGAGCATGGGCTATATGTTCGATAAATGTGAGGCACTCACAACACTCGATGTCTCAAAATTCGATACTAAGAACGTGACAAACATGATCCGCATGTTCAGTGGATGTAGACTCACAACGCTCGACCTTTCAAACTTCGATACACAAAACGTGACGGACATGAGTTGGATGTTCCGTTACTGTTCTGCACTCACCACCATCTATGCAAGTGACAAGTTCGTGACAACAGCATGTGATAATGACTACGACATGTTTGTGGGCTGCACTAATCTTGTAGGTGCCGTACCCTACGCCGACAACAAGATAGGCAAGGAAATGGCGAACTACACCACTGGATACTTCACATATAAAGCAGCTACAGGTATTGATGCGCCGACGGTGTCGGACGACACGACAGCGGAGTATTATGACCTGCAGGGTCGCCGTCTGAACGCACCACAAAAGGGTGTGAACATCGTGAAGCGTGGCAATAAAACAACAAAGGTGCTCGTGAAATAAACATCAGGGGGTGCAGCGGTCTCCGCTGCACCAACCAAGCAATAATAAACAGATAAACCCTGCAACACCAACCGACAACGAAACATCGGTTGGACAAATAAAAAAGCATTGGCGCATATAGGTTCTCAAAAGAGAAACGAATTATGCACCAATGCTTTTTCTATTTTCATACTGGCTTAATCCACCGGACTGAAATCGTCCTTGCCAACTCCGCAAAGTGGACAAACCCAATCTTCTGGAAGATCTTCAAATGCTGTACCTGGCTCTATGCCATTCTCTGGGTCGCCAACAGCTGGGTCATACTCCCAACCGCAGACATCACATACGTATTTCTTCATAATCGTATCGTTTTATTTGTTATCTGTTGCAAATATACACATTATACTTCAAACGACAAAGCGAAACGAGTAAAAGTTGTGTTAATTTATAATAATTACAACTCCATATACTATCTGTGGGAGACTCTTCTCTGCAAGAAGCTTCTGTTCCGTGAGACTTCCTACACCCCCAGTGGATCTGTGTAAATCCGTGCTATCTGTGGGAGAATGTTTTGGTTGCGTGGGGTCTACCCTCCTACAGAACAGACAGGCAGAGGATATTCTCCCACAGATTTCACAGATTCTCACAGATGGTTGGTTGCGTTAGTTCGCCCACGGAATCCACAGAACTCACAGAAGTTTGGTTGCGTTAGTGGCTGCGTGGGTACGGCAGGATGCCATACCCTCCTACACCTGTGTAAATCCGTGCTATCTGTGGGAGACCCTTCTCTGCAAGAAGCTTCTGTGCGTTCCGTGGGTTCTGTGGGAATACAGTTCTCCCACGGATTGCACTGATCAACACAGATGGTTGGTTGCGTTAGTGGTTGCGTGGGTACGGCAGGATGCCATACCCTCCTACATCTGTGTAAATCCGTGCTATCTGTGGGAGACCCTCCTCTACAAGAAGCTTCTGTGCAGATCTGTGAAATCTGTGGGAGAAAATCGCAGTAAGAAGGTTCTGTGCAGATCTGTGAAATCTGTGGGAGAAAATCGCAGCAAGAAGGTTCTGTGCAGATCTGTGAAATCTGTGGGAGAAAATCACAGTAAGAAGGTTCTGTGCAAATCTGTGAAATCTGTGGGAGAAAATCACAGCGAGAAGGTTCTGTGAATTCTGTGAATTCTGTGGGAGGAAATCACAGCAAGAAGGTTCTGTGAATTCTGTGAAATCTGTGGGAGAAAATCACAGCGAGAAGGCTGCGTGGGTATGGCAGGGATGCCATACCCTCCTAAAGTTAGTCCTTTTCGATGAGCACGGTGGCGTAGGCGGAGATGCCCTCCATACGACCGGTGAAGCCGAGCTTCTCTGTAGTTGTTGCCTTGATTGACACGTTGTCGATGTCGGTCTGCATCACGTCGGAGAGGCAGCGTTGCATCTCAGGTATGTGCGGATTGAGCTTCGGACGCTCGGCACACACCGTAGCGTCTACGTTACCAATGCGGTAGCCCTTGGTAGCGATGAGGTCGACGGTCTTGCGCAGCAGTATCTTGCTGTCGACGTTGAGCGTCTCGGCAGCCGTATCGGGGAAGTGGTAGCCAATGTCGCGCATATTGGCAGCACCGAGCAGTGCATCGCAAATGGCGTGGATGAGCACGTCGGCGTCGCTATGTCCGAGCAAGCCGAGTTCGTAGTCGAGGCGGATACCGCCGAGCCACAGCTCGCGACCCTCCACCAGTTTGTGGACATCATATCCTAATCCGGTTCTTATCTTCATATTATCTACGCTTGAAGAGATCCTTTATTCCGTCCATATCGAACGACAGCGAGAAGCGCAGCGTCTGATCGAGTGGGTTCGACTTTGCGGTGGCGATGACGTAACCGGCATCGAGCGAGAACACGCTCATGCGGAAGCCTGCGCCCACGGTGAAGTACTTGCGATTACCCTTGTTCTCCGACTCGTGGTGGTAGCCGGCGCGCACCGAGAACTTATCGTTGTAGACATACTCGGCACCAAGGCTCCAGCGTATCTCCTGCATCTCCTCCTTAAATCCGCCAGGTGCGTCGCCGAAGCTCTTGAACACACCACTGATTGATGAGAGGTCGTAGTAGTCCTTACGCTTGCGCTGCTCGAACTCCTCGTTTGTCTCGCCATCGTTCTTCACCGGCATGGTGGGCACGAGCGGTTTGTTGGCATCGGCAGCGATGGTGATGCGGTTGTACTCGTCGAGCGGAATCATCAGCGACGCACCGAGACGCAGGTTGGCAGGGATAAACTCCGACTCGTCGGTGCCACCGAAGTTGATCTTCGAACCGATGTTCGACATATTAAGACCAAAACCGAGCTGACACTCGCGCTGTCCGATGTTGATATAATTCTGGTAGTAGGCTGCGAGGTCTACGGCGAATGCCGAGCCTGGCGACGTGTCCGACGTATAGTCGTAGGTAAGGTCGGAGTAGATCCAGCGCACGGCTGCAGCGATAGAGAACTTCTCGCTGAGCATGATTGAGTAAGCCACGTCAAGCGACATCTCATACGGATTGATGGTCATCGAGTTGTCGTATGTAGCACCCATATTGGTGTACACCTCACCGAGCGAGAAGTAGCGCAACGATGCCGATACGGCAGAGTAGTCGCCGATGCGATAGTAGCCTGCGAGATAGGCAAGATCTATGTCGCTCACGATGCGGCGCAACCACGGGGTGTAGTTGAGCGACACGCCGGCGCGCGAGATGGTGAACGGATACTTAGCCGGGTTCCAATACTGCGACACGACATCGGGGTCGGTAGCCGCACCGATGTCGCCCATACCGCCGGCGCGTGCGTCAGGTGCTATCGACTGCGAAGTCACCGACGAGGTCTCCGGTCGGAACATATCCTGCTTCTCCTGAGCGGCTGCAGGCAGCGTAATGAGTGCGGCGAAGAGTAGCGCCGCCAACTTCTGTGTTAGTTTCATCTTCTTTGTTATTATTATATTTCGGGCGTACTGCGTTGTACGTAACGACCGACGCGCCCGTTATTATAAACGCCCGAACTGCTTAATTATTGCCTACAACGATAAGTTTCTTGGCTTTCGATATGCGTGTGGAGCCTTCAGAGGTGAGGTGAACGCGGTAGAGATACACTCCGGTCTGCAAGCGCGAGCCGCCATCGATGGTCAGATCCCAGGGCACGGTATAGGTACTTGTAGCACTCACGCCGCTCTCCTCGTGTCGCCAGAGGAGGCGTCCGCTCACGTCGAACACGTCGATGATGACACCAAGTTCTGCGCCCGTACGGTCGTGACTGATGATGAATGTCGTCTGCTCGCGCGCAGGGTTATTGGTGCAGCCTATCGAGAACGACGGCTTCTGACTCTGAACGACGTGGAACGTAAGCTCGGCTGTGGAGTAGTTGTTCAGAATGTCCCACGCACGGAACTGCAACTTGTGCGGTCCCACCTCCAGTTGCGGTATATTATAATATGTGGAGCCGGAGGTGTACGAACCGAAGTCGTACTGGAAGTTGTCGTTGAGCGAGTAGGTCATCTCCATCTTGCCGTCGATGATGAGCTGCATGTCGTGTCCGATGCCAGCTCCCGAGGCGTTGATGCCATCCTTATCCTTCAGTTCAGCCACGAAGTAAGGCGTAGAGTTCACGCGGTCGCCGTTGCTGAACGATGGCGAGTTGAGGTAGCAATAGATGGACGGACCGACGGAGTCGTTCTGTGCTATGTCGCTGCCGCCCACCATGAAACGCTCGCTGTAGCCATGCGCCGTGAGCGTGTGGTCGTCGTTGATGGCGAAGGCGTTGATGAGTCCCGACTGATTGGAGTAGTTGATATCCTTCGGCACTGCGAACGTCATTGAGAAGCGTCCGTTAGTGATGCGGTCGTCGCCCGAGAAGATTGTCTTCGTGCGGTCGGTGTACTCGAACGCCTCGTCAGCCTCCTTAGGCTGATTGAGATGGCAAGTGATTGTTTCGAGATTGTCGCGCACCGTGAGCGATACGATGCCGTTGAAGTCGTCGTTGTTCTCCACGTGTCCGGCTATGGTGACGAGCGAACCTGCCTTCATCGCCACCTCAGCGTTCGCCTTTGTCAGGTCGACCCCGTTGATAGAGTCGATAATGATGTGCGCTGTGGGCAGATGCAGACGTAGTGCAGGGTCGCCGAGCAACGAGTACTGCAGCGAGTTTTCTGCCAGATTCTTTCCGTTCATTTCGTTCTTCGCACGGCGCACAGCCTCGCCGAGGGCTATCGGTTTGCCGTCAGTCTCATAGGTGAGTACATGTTTCATAAACGCCGAGTTGAGCGTGGTGTTGTACGAAGCATACACGGTGCGCGTGGTACCATAGAACGCCATTGCTCCGCCCTTAGAGTTGAGCAGTGCCGTCTCGCCGATAGTAGCCTCACCGTTGTCGAACGGCATGATATCGCACGAGGCTGTCACCCATAGTGGCATGTTCTTATTGGTGAACTCAGCGAAGTCGCTTATGCCAAGCACCTTCTCGTGCGAGATAAGTATCTCGGAGCCGTGTCCTGCATAATCCATGATGAGTGCGCCCTGCTGCTGTTGCTTCTTTACGACGTTCGTCACCTCGGGATAGCTATTGCCCGCGGCACCAGCCTGCATCTTGTAGGCATCCCACATCACCTTCTTCACAACATACTGCGGATGTGCCGCTGCCACTTGGTTAGCTACAAGATTGGCATCCTTCATGTGCAGATTGCTATCGCCGTCATCGCCCATGAACATTATCGTGTTCTGCCACGAACCGCCGTTGCTATTCTCGGCGTAGTTGATGGTCTTGTCCACCATTATCTTCGCCTCCGCATCGCTCACTACGGGGAAACGTCCCACGCCGATGTCGAGTTTGTCGACATACATCGGTTTCAAACCTTCGCCGTCGTCGAGCATAGCATGGAAGCTGTCGTCGATGTAGCAGACACGACGGTCGTATGAGTTCTCGCTCTCGAACGCCAAGAGATAGTCGTCGGTGCTCTTACCCGTGTTGTGAGATGTAATCATGCGGTTGTCCCACAGACAGTCGCCGAAGAGCAACAAGTACTTCGGACGGTCGTTCTCGCCAGTGGAACGGTCGTAGAGCATCTTCATGTAGCGGCGGTACGCCGAAGCATCGGGGGTACCACTCGAGAACTCATTATAGAGTTCGTCGGCAGGCACAAGGTTCACCGTCATCGAGTCGTGCTGCTCGTGGAACGCCTTCAGTCGCTGCGCCTGCTTCAGCAGTTTCTGCGACGTAGGTATGATAATCACCAAGTCGGCTTGTGGGTCGGCATGGTGGTTCTGGTTCATTATGTTGTACACGTAATTAGGTACGGGGAAGGTAGCAGTCTTGAGGTCGGGCAGTGGGCGCGGCTTGTTCCACGCCATCGACACCATGTCGAGGCGCATCGGATTAGAACCGCTAAGCACCGAGAGCTTCACCTTCGCCGTGCCCTTCACGGCTGGTACGCGGTAGGTGCCACGACTCTCGCAGCCGTAGATGTAACTATTGTTGGAGTTAGAGGTCTGCAACGTGCCCACGATGGAGTCGTTGTACTCCACTTGCACCTTGCAGTAGTTGCTCGACGTTACCACAACGTAGAGGTTGCCCTTCGTGGCGTTGGGGTTCTCAGGGATGTCGACAGTCGTGTATGAGCCTTGCGATACCTGCTGCGCACTGAAAAAGTTGCGTCCACCCTTGTACCATGAGTAGCCGTCCTGCTCGTACAGGTCGTGATAGAAGTCGGGTGAGGGGTAGAACGAAGCGACGAACGTGTCGTAGTCTACCTTCGCAGGCTCAGACGATGTGTCCTCGGTGAGGAAATAATAGCCATAGTTGGAGTAGTAGTTGCGCGTTCGGCGTTCGGCAGTTTCGGTCTCCCACGACACGGGTCCACGGGCGTAGAAGAGTCGCTTGCCATCCACCTCGCAGGTAGGCACTTCCTTCAGGTCGTCATGCTCCACGAGGTCTTTCGCTTCGAGTGTCTCGTTGATTAGATTTCCGCCATATCCATATATCTTCACCTTATTAATATCGGTGAAGCCCGCCTGACGCACGAGTGCCGAGGTGAGCTGATAAATGCCCGACTCTGCCACACTTATCTTCGCCCAACGTCCCTCGCGTAGTACGCTCTGCTTGGCATAGCGTTTTGCCGCAGGCAGCGTGTCCCACACGTTCACCCGAGCATCGGCACGCACGGTTCCTGCGCTCAACGCCGCCTTGCGGTACACGTCGTCCTTGGCGCGTGCCTCGCAGCGCAACATGAAGCTCACGAGCTGCCTGTAGCGTCCGTCGCGGTACACCACGGGGTTGACTGTGGTGAGAAGCGACGCTCGCTTGCGGTCGTACGTCACGTGGGTCTCCACACGTGGCTCTGCGTCGGGCAGCTCGCTCTCGATGCGCTTGTAGTTCGCCACATCCGTAGCTCGCATATCCGCATACTCAGGATAGACAACGCTGACGGTGTACACGGAGTCGCGCCACGCTTCGGGCAGAGGCGTGACGTGTGTGAACTGCGGTGCGTACAAGGTGTCGACACGCAGCTCATCGGCTGTGAGGTGGAAGAACTGCTGGGCACTTGCGGGTAGCACCGCGCAGACTGTCAGCAGCATTAATATGGAATGGCGTAATTTCATGTCTTTTCTTTATTTGTTTCCACAAGTGTTAGAAACCGCGTTATCCAACGGATAGTGCCGTGTGTCCTACAAGAACGTTTATACTCCCACGGATTTCACGGATGAACACAGAAGTTTGGTGTAAGTACACCCACGGAATTCACAGAACTCACAGAAGTTTGGATGGCTGCGTGGGCATGGCAAGGATGCCATACCCTCATATATCTGTGTGCATCTGTGACATCTGTGGGAGAATATTTTAGCAGTCCATTCCGTGACATCTGTGGAAGAATATCTTAGCAGTCCCTTCTGTAACATCTGTGTATTCTGTGGGAGAACTTCCCCTGCAGTTCTACTTGCAGCTGAACTCCAGCACTTTGCGGTCTTCGAGGTAGCCCTCCAGCTTGTCGTCGATGTTCACCGGGCCCACGCCTGCGGGTGTACCAGTGAATAGAATATCGCCGGTCTTCAGCGTGAAGAACTGCGAGATGTACGCGATCAGCTCGTCTACACGATAGAGCATGTCGCTAGTGCATCCCTCCTGCACGGTCTTGCCGTTGATGTCGAGGTGGAAATGGATTGCCTGCACGTCGCGGAACTTCTCCAACGGCACCCAGTCGCCTATCGCAGCCGAACCATCAAAGCCTTTGCACAGCTCCCACGGCTTACCCTCGGCGCGCAACTTCTTCTGCAACTCGCGTGCGGTGAAGTCGATGCCAACCGTCACGGCATCGTAATAACGCGGAGCGAAACGCTCAGAGATAGTCTTGCCGAGGCGCGAAATGCGCACAACAAGCTCAGTCTCATAGTCGATGCGTCCGAGGTGATCGGGGATGAAGAAGGGCTTGTGATCCTTCAGCAACGCCGAGTCGGCTTTTGTAAAGATAACGGGCTCCTCTGGTTTATATAACGCACCATGCAGCTCTTTATTGTGTTCGAGGTAGTTCATACCTACAGCAAATATCTTCATAAGCAATGAAAATTAAAAAGCCGCAGAAGGCTATTCACCCTCTACGGCTCCAATATTAATTATGCGTAATTGATTTCTCTAATTACTCAGCAGCAAGAGTGAAGCGCTTGTAAGCAACGATCTTCAGATCCTTGTCCTGAGACTTGAGATAGCCAGCAACGTTCTGCTTAGCTTCGTCGCCGAACTGGAACTCCTGGTTAACGAGGCAAACCTCCTTGAGGAACTTTGCAACGCGACCCTTAGCGATGTTCTCAATCATTGTCGGGTTGAGCTTAGCTGTAGCCTCAGCGCCTACAGTCTCCTTGATCTCGCGGAACTTAGCTACGTCCTCTGCTGTGATCCAGCCCTTGCCCTGGTTAGACTCGATGTGATCCTCAGAGTCGAAGTGGTTCGGGTTGAGACCAGCCTTGTGGAGAGCAGCGTTCACTGCCTTCTCTACGAGCTCTTCCTTAGTCTTCTCAACAGCTACCTTGAACTCCTCGTTCTTCATATCCTCAGAGATTGAGCTTTCGTCGAGTGCGAGCGGCTTCATAGCAGCTACCTGCATAGCGATCTTGTGACCTACCTCAGCGTTCTCCTTGTTGAGCTGCACCATTGTGCAGAGAGTGTGCTTGTTCATGTGGTCGTAAACCTCTACGTTCTCACCCTCGAGTACGCAGTAGCCGTCGAGCTCCATCTTCTCGCCAGTGATACCTGAACGTGCTGTAACAGCAGCCTGAACGTCAGACTCGCCGAGAGCCAAAGCCTTAACCTCGTCGAGAGTCTGAGCCTTAGCAGCGATAGCAGCATCGAGGATATCAGATGTGAGCTTGATGAAGTCAGCACCATTAGCCACGAAGTCGGTCTCACACTTGAGAGCGATGATAGCAGCGAAACTGCCTACCTTTTTAACGAGTACGCAACCGTTAGATGTCTCGCGGTCTGAACGCTTTGCAGCGATAGCGAGTCCACGCTCACGGAGCAAATCCTTTGCCTTATCGAAATCACCTTCTGCCTCTGTCAGAGCCTTCTTTACGTCTGCAAGACCAGCACCTGTCATAGCGCGAAGTTTCTTGATGTCTTCAATTGAAACAGCCATTTTTCTTAAGTTATTAATTAATTATTAATTATTGATGATTGATTGCTTTTTAACCTAAAAATCGGAAATTCTCCATTCCAAAATCTTGATTTACGAATTAAAGAATTTCCGATTTATATGTATTATAGTTGCTTACTCAGCAGCCTCAGCCTCTTCCTTGCGAGCCTTGCGAGGAGCCTTGCCCTCCTTCTGCTCAGCAGCAGCCTTCTCGTCAGCCTTCTCTACCTTGCGCTCCTCAAGACCTTCTGCGATAGCACCGCAGCAAGCTGAGAGAACTACGTCGATAGAATCCTTAGCGTCGTCGTTAGCCGGGATGATGTAGTCGATGTTGCGTGGGTCAGAGTTGGTGTCGACCATAGCGAACACAGGGATACCGAGGCGGTTAGCCTCGCGCACTGCGATGTTCTCCTTCATCACGTCGACAACGAACAAAGCGCTCGGGAGGCGAGTCAAGTCAGCGATAGAACCGAGGTTCTTCTCCAGCTTAGCGCGCTGACGTGTCACCTGCAGAAGCTCACGCTTAGAGAGCTTTGAGAATGTACCGTCGTTCATGAGCTTGTCGATGTTCGCCATTTTCTTAACAGCCTTGCGGATTGTCGGGAAGTTGGTGAGCATACCGCCCGGCCAACGCTCGATAACGTAAGGCATGTTTACGCTCGCTGCTTTCTCAGCAACTACGTCCTTAGCTTGTTTTTTAGTAGCGACGAACAGGATCTTCTTGCCTGACTTTGCGATCTGCTTGAGAGCCTCTGCAGCCTCGTCAACCTTAGCTACGGTCTTGTGCAAATCGATGATATGAATACCATTGCGCTCCATGAAGATATAAGGAGCCATTGCCGGATTCCACTTACGACGGAGGTGGCCAAAGTGACAGCCTGCCTCTAACAACTGGTCAAAATTAGTTCTTGACATTTTCTTTGTTTGTTAAAATTGTTTACTTTCCTTTGAGTTGAATTGAACCAGCCCACGAGTAACGAATGTTCGGTCTCGCGAGTTTGGATGCTAAACGTTGTCCGGAGCATTCTAAGCCGCCACATCAAGCAGCAGCATAGAAAGACACCAAGACTGTTTGATATTAACGCTTGCTGAACTGGAAGCGACGGCGTGCCTTCGGCTGACCCGGCTTCTTACGTTCAACCTCACGAGCGTCGCGTGTGAGGAAGCCCTGTACCTTGAGAGTCTTCTTGTCCTCAGCGTTAACCTTAACGAGTGCGCGAGCGATAGCGAGGCGAAGAGCCTGGCTCTGACCTGTGAAGCCGCCACCGTCGAGGTTTACCTTGATATCATATTTCTCTTCCACACCGAGCAGGAGCAGCGGCTGCTTAACAACGTACTGCAGGATTGCTGATGGGAAATACTTTGTGAGTTCTTCCTTATTGATAGTGATCTTACCGGTGCCCTCTGTGAGATATACACGAGCTACGGCACTCTTACGGCGACCAATTGCATTAATCATTTCCATGTCTTATGCTTTATTTATACTGGTTAATATCGATAGCCTTCGGCTGCTGTGCCTCGTGCTTGTGCTCTGTACCGTCATAGATATAGAGGTTGTCGAGAAGACGACGACCGAGCGGACCCTTCGGGAGCATACCCTTCACAGCGTGACGGATAATCTTGTCCATACCGTCCGGACGCTTGCGGAGCTCTGCCGGAGTGTTGAAGCGCTGTCCACCAGGATAGCCAGTATAACGTGTGTAGACCTTGTCAGTTTCCTTCTTACCTGTGAAAACTGCCTTAGCAGCGTTGATGATGATAACGTTGTCACCGCAGTCTACGTGCGGAGTGAAAGTAGGCTTGTACTTTCCGCGGATAAGCTTTGCTACCTTAGAGCAGAGACGACCTACAACCTGGTCTGTGGCATCGATAACCACCCACTCCTTCTTAGCTGTTTCCTTGTTAACGGAAATAGTCTTGTAACTTAAAGTGTTCATTTTTTAAATTAAAATATTACTACTAAAAAACATTTATTTTTCTTGCACGAGCGATTCACTAACCACGCCGTCTGGCCTTTTCGACAAACGCTATTAACACCCTCATGCAGGGGACTCTAAGTGTATCCCCAAATAATCGGTCTGCAAAATTACACATTTTTTATTATATAGAAGTGATATACAATAAGCAGCAACGAATATTTAGAATTATTTAACAAGCACAAAAGTTTCGTTTTCTCCAGTTTTTAGTGTACTTTTGCAGCAGGAAGAGGGGGTGCACTTGTCTCAAGTGCACCAACCAAGCAAGAACTGCACCAACCGAACAAGCGAAAGTAACTCAAGGGGGTGCACTTGTCTCAAGTGCACCAACCGAATAGACCAACTGAATAGAATGTGTCATTAACTTTGTTGGTGCACTTGAGACAAGTGCACCCCCTAATGTCTCCTACTAAAGTAAAAAAGACTAACAATAACATTTTAAACCCAAAAGAACTATGAACAAACAGATTAACACAGAGAAAGCGCCGGCAGCTATCGGCCCGTATTCACAGGCAGTAGAGGCTAACGGCATGGTATTCGCATCGGGCCAGTTGCCTATCGACCCTGCAACAGGCGCATTCGCAGAGGGCGGCGTAAAGGAGCAGACACGCCAGTCGCTCACCAACGCTAAGCACATCCTCGAGGAAGCAGGTACCGACCTGCAGCATGTTGTCAAGACTACTGTATTCCTCAGCGACATGGCTGACTTTGCTGCCATGAACGAGGTTTACGCCGAATTCTTCTCACAGCCGTTTCCGGCTCGCTCTGCAGTCGCAGTGAAGACTTTGCCGAAGAACGCTTTGGTCGAGGTGGAGTGTATCGCTGTTAAGTAAGCCGACCACGAACATCCATAGGAGGGTATGGCAAGGATGCCATACCCTCCTATTTTTTCATCACAACTCCTTCACCTTTCTTTCCATCCATCATTATTCTTAGTCCTTTCTCGAAGCGCACCACGCGCACGTGTTCTGTTTCTTCTACAGCCGGCATCGCATCGAGCGCAGCCTTGTGGAAGCAGCCATCGTTGCGGTTTTCGTCGATGGTGAAGTAGCCCACACCGAACGATGTGAGATTTTGGAAGAAGTGAGTGCCCTGACTTGGGTCTACGCGGTAGTTCTTCAGCGCCACCTCCACGATGACACGCGCCGCCGAGATATGCGGCCACTTCACGGGTATGCCCAACCACGCATCGCTCGAACCCCATCTACCCGGACCCACAAGCACGTAGTTTGTGCCGCGGTCGAGATATTCCTTGTTCAGTTTTTCTATTTCGCGTGCTATCGTCGGGTTGTTGGCAGCCGAGAAGCGGTCGTCGGTCTTCACGTACACCACGTCGGTCACGTCTTCGGTCACGCCATGCCCGAGCGAGTTGTGCGAGCGCAGCAGACAGCGGTCGTCGGGTATCGCCGCGAGGTCTTCGTCGAGCATCTGCTTCTGATCGACAATGGGGCGTATCTGCAGCAGGTAGAGCGACCCTGTGCGGTCGGCGTTGAGGTTACATGCGAACTCTATCTCCACCGGTCGGCGCATAGCCTCTGCACCGAAGCGCATCGACATCTGCAGCAGCTCGGGCAGCGGAAACACACCCTGCTGCAGCACTCCGGCGAACGATATCACCTTTCTGCCACCCTCGTACAGTCCGTCGCGTATCACCTGGTCGTAGGGGTCGTAGGTCGAGGCGATAAAGTTGAGCGAGTTGTCGCGCTCTGCCTCCTTCACCTTCAGATTTAGGATATTAAAACCGTCGTCCACCTTGAAGTCGTTGCCCACGTGCTGCGTGTCGAGAGCATAGAAGCGTGTCTGCGTCTCGCGCAGTGCCGTCTCCAGTTCGGAAGTCTGCAACACCTGGTGCGGATGGTATGGCGACACGCGCAGCGTCTGTCCGCCGTCGACGATATACTTGCCCAAGCCCAGCGCGAGCGAGGCGATACCATCCTCAGCACGCTCGTCGCCTATGGGGTAGTAGTTGAGCGAGCGTAGCACGCCCGATATGTTCGGGTAGTAGCGTCCGTCGAACTGCTTGCCCACCACTTCCTGCAGTATCACCGCCATCTTCTCCTGGTCGATGACATTGCTCGTGGCTGTCATGTAAGCCTTCGAGTCGCGATAGTAGACCGAGGCATAGACACCTTTTATGGCGCACGCCAACATCTCAAGCATGGCATACTTGTCGTCGAGGTACGGAATCATGTACGTAGAGTAGATGCCGGCGAAGGGCTGATAGTGGGCGTCTTCGAGCAGCGACGACGAGCGTATGGCTATCGGACTCTTCACTGCCTCGAAGAACGTGAAGAAGTCGGCTATGAGCGAGTCGGGCAGCTGCGCACGCAGGAAGTGGCGCAGTATGTCGTCGTCCGAGGCATCGCTGAGTGCTATTTGGTAGAGGTTGTTCTGCTCCATGAACTGGTCGAACACGTCGGTGCAGAGCACCACGGTGCGCGGTATCTGCACAGTGGCTCCCTCCAGCGAGTTGAATTCGGGATGTGTCTTGATGATGTTGTCGAGGAACGCCAAGCCTCTACCCTTTCCGCCGAGCGAGCCGTCGCCGATGCGTGCGAAGTGGGAGTAAGCATCGAACTTCATGCGGTCGAACACCGCCACCACGCCAATATTCTTCATGTGGCGGTACTGCACAATGGCGTCGAAGATAATCTCGCGGTGGGCTGTGATATCCTTCAGTCGCTCCCACGTCACGGTCTTCAGAAACATCGACACGGGAAAGATGGCACGCGCCGACAGCCAGCGGCTCATGTGGTTGCGCGAGATGTGGTAGAGCATCGAGTCGTCGGGAATCTTGAATATGTTGTCCTGCAGCTCCTTCAGCGAGTGGATGCGCATTATCTCCGCCTTTGTCTTCGGGTCGCGGAAGATGAAGTCGCCGAAGCCGAGGTGTTCCTCGAGCATCTTATGCAGGTCGAGCGACATCTTCTTCGAGTTTTTATCTACGAAGCGGAAGCCTTCCGCCTCTGCCTTTGCGCGGTTCTCCGACTCCGAGCTTTCGAGTATCAGCGGCAGGTAGGGGTCAGTCTTTCTTATCTCACGCATCAACTTCAGACCCGCCTCGCTGTCCTTCACGCCGTGTATGGGGAAGCGCACGTCGCTAATCACGCCGAGCACGTTGTCCGAGTAGCGTTCGTAGAGTGCCATCGCCTCCTCATAGTTGCGTGCCAACACCACTTTCGGTCTGCCACGCATACGCAGCGAAGCAGCGTGGCGGTTGAGTGCCTCGGTAGAGAAGCGCTTGCTCTGCGCGAGTATGTAGTTGTAGAGGTTGGGCAGTATGGAGCTGTAGAAGCGTATGCTGTCCTCCACCAACAATATCATCTGCACGCCACCCTCGTCGATGTCGTGCTCAAGGTTCATCTTGTCCTCTATCAGCTTGATAATGGAGAGGATGAGGTTGGTGTTGCCGAGCCAGCAGAACACGTAGTCGAAGATGGAGAGGTCTTCGTTCTCCATGCGCTTCGTGATGCCATGCGAGAATGGCGTGAGCACTATGCAGTGCATATGTGGGAACTCCGCCTTTATGTCACGCGCCACGCTGAACGCGTCGTTGTCGGCGTTGCCCGGCATACAGATTACGAGGTCGATGTGCATTGTACGTAGCACCTGTCGCGCCTCCTCCGTGGTGCTCACCTGTGTGAACGTAGGCGGATAGCGCAGACCGAGCTCCACATACTCGTTGTATATCTTCTCCTCCACGCGTCCGTCGTCCTCGAGCATGAACGCGTCGTAAGGGTTAGCCACGATGAGCACGTTGTATATGCGACGCATCATCAGATTGACGAACGTCACGTCTTTCAAGTAGAACTTCTGATATTCCTGTGGTACCATATCCTGCTTTTTCTCTCTGTTTGTTCTTGATGCCCTGTCGGGCGTGTTCTCTCTTGCCTTATTCCATTATTTCTTCACACCCATGTTCCAGAGCGTGAAGCTGATGGCATCTGCAGTCTCTTCGAGTCGTTTTGCCAACGGCTTTCCTCCGCCGTGTCCGGCGTTCACGCCGATACTGATAAGCACCGGAGCCGTGCCGCCCTGACACTCCTGCAGGCGTGCCGCGAACTTGAACGAATGAGCTGGCACCACGCGGTCGTCGTGGTCGGCTGTGGTGACGAGCGTAGCCGGATAATGCACGCCGGGCTTCAGCGTGTGAAGCGGCGAGTATGCTCTGAGATACTCAAACATCTCCTTCGAATCCTCCGATGTGCCATAGTCGGGTGCCCAGTTCCAGCCGATGGTGAACTTATGATAGCGCAACATATCCATAACACCCACTGCGGGCAGGCAGACACGGAAGAGGTCGGGGCGCTGCGTCATGCAGGCTCCGACGAGCAGTCCGCCGTTGCTTCCGCCCTGTATGGCGAGATAGTCCTTCGAGGTGTAGCCCTTATCAATAAGGAATTCGGCAGCCGAGATGAAGTCGTCGAACACGTTCTGCTTCTGCAGCTTCGTGCCAGCCACGTGCCACTGCTCGCCATACTCACCGCCACCACGCAGCACGGCGTGAACATATACGCCGCCGCGCTCCATAAACGGAATCATGTTCGACAGGAAGTGTGGTTTGTACGTCACGTTGAAGCCACCGTAGCCGTAGAGCAGCAGCGGGTTCTTGCCGTTCAGCTTCAGCCCCTTCTTGTGCGTGATGAAGAGCGGAGCGCGTGTGCCGTCCTTCGAGGTGTAGAAAAGCATCTCCGTGACGTAGTCCTGTGTGCGGAATGCGAGCTTCGGCGTAGACAGCAGCGTGCTCTTCGCCGTAGCCATATCGTAGCTGTAGATGGCACCCGGCGTGGTGTACGACGTGAACGAATAGAAGAGTTCCTTCTGTCCGCGTGCACCGCTCACGGATGTTGTGCCAAACGTGGGCAGCTCAATCTCGCTGAGTCGGTTGCCGTCGGTGTCGTACACGTAAAGCTGGTTGCAGTTGTCCTTGGCATACTGTAGTATCATGCGGTTGTCGGCGGTGAACGTCACGTCCTCGAGCACGCTCTCGCCCTCGCCCACCAGCTCTTTCCAGTCGGCGTAGCCCGGGTTGCTCACGTCTGCCACCATGAGTCGGTACTTCGGCGCACCGGCGTTGGTGAGTATGTACATACGGTTGCCGACGGTCTCCACAGGCGAGTAGATATAGCGCGAGTCGGAGCACATCTGTATGAACTGAGCATCTGGCTGCGTCATGTCGCGCACATAGAGGTTGTTGCCGTTGTCCATGCCCGCCTCGGTGAGGTACATCACGGTCTCCTCCTTGTTCACGCTCACCTCGTAGAAGCGCAGCGGCTGCGACGGGTTCTGATAGAACAGGCGGTCATCGCTCTGCGGTGTACCTATGCGGTGGTAGTATATCTTCTGCACGGAGTTCTTGGCTGATGTCTCCTTACCTTTCTCGGGCGCGTCGTAGGCACTGTAGTAGAAGCCGTTGCCCACCCATGTGGCTTTCGTGAACTTCGCCCACACGATGTGGTCGTCAAGCGTCTTGCCCGTCGCCACGTCCTTCACGTATATCTCCTCCCAGTCCGATCCGTTGCGCGAGATGACATACGCCATATACTTGCCGTCGTGCGAGAACGTGGTGCTCTTCAGCGCCACCGTGCCGTCGGTGCTCAGCGTGTTAGGGTCGAGCCACACGCGCCACTCGCTGACGGGCGCATCGTAGCGGTCCATCTGGTAGAGCACCGCCTGGTTCTGCAGTCCGTCGTTGCGGTAGGCGTACCACTTGCCGCCGCGCTCGAATGTCATGCCGCGCTTCTCGTAGTTAGCGGTCTCCTTCAGGCGCTTCAGTATCGCCTTGCGCATGGGTATGTTGTCGAGATATTTCCGGCTCACGAGGTTCTCCTCTCTCACCCACTCCGCCGTGGCTGCGCTTGTGTCGTTCTCCAACCAGCGATACGGGTCTGCCACCTTCTCTCCGAAGTACTCGTCAACGGTGTTGTCCTTCGCCGTTGCCGGATATTTCAACTGTGCCATAACGTCGGTTGTCGACAGCAGGGCTGCTGCTGTAAGCGTTAGAATTACTGTTTTATTCATTTTTTCTTTGTTTTTATTTATTCACGCCAATAGAACAAAAACTCTCTCAATTGCTTTTGCAAACTTTCCAATCTACAAGTCCCTTGCCCATAGCATCAAGTTCAACAGCAAGGGCTATAACCTTACGGCCGTCTGCCTTGAAAGGCTCTATATAGCGATTTTCACATATCTGTTGTTCGGCAGCAGAAATGCCACCATTGTTCGATAGCTTCAACTCCATGACATAAATGATACGCGGTGTTTCCACAACGATATCTATCCTGCCCGTTGAGAGCATACGCTCCACTTCCACACGGAAGCCTATAGCATTGAAGATAGTGCTCATAATCAAGCGATAGCGCTCCTCCATATCCATACTCGCAAGCTTCTTGTTACTGTATGGAACGTCTGCTATTAAAGCCTTCAGCAATTTCTTAGCCTCTGGCAAATTACCATTGCGAAGATGCACCGTAAGCATGGCTTGTGCAGACTGGATGTCACCATTACGGCGCATCGCCAATGCCGGAAGCACAATACTATTGAGCGACTGACGAACTTCTTGATTAGGAATACCAAGGAAATAAACGCCCTCGTCATATCCTTTTATTGTAAGATAACCCGACTGATAAAGGAACAACTCTGCACCACCACCCGTTACATCCGAAGTCTCTATTATTGTACTTGGCAGGGCACTGTGATCGAAGTCATTCAACCTTATTTCCATGTCGTCAACAAATTTCGGTAGTAACGATGTAGCACCCGATGCTGCCCAATAGTTGCGCAGCTCGCCATCAGCCAAAGCATTTATCAGACTGAACGGATTGAACACATCTACCATATTATTATGACTAAAATGATAGCCGTCATAGTAGTCCTTCAAGTGCTGCACAGTATCATCCTCCGTCCAACCTTTTTGCTCTGCCATACTTGCTATCTCTGGTCGGAAATATTCTTTTATCTCCGACTTTGTTATACCACAAACAGCTGCGTATGGAGCCTCAAAACTGATATTGCTTATGTTGTTTAGAACCGAGAAAAGCGATATTTGCGTAAACTTGGTTATGCCTGTAAGAAAGACAAAACGCTCATACTGGTCGTCGGCTTTAAGCACTGCAAACACTTCGCGATAAACAGAGGTACAGGCTTCATGATCAGGTGTGTGCCACGAATGCTGCAACGGAGAGTCGTATTCATCTATTAGGATAGCCACCTGCTCACCCGTTTTTTTATATGCACTGACAATGATATTATGAAATCTGTTTGCAAGAGAATATCCCGAAACCGTTTCCACATTCCACGCCTTTTCGTAATCACGAAATGCCATATCCAGATACGAACGCAGAGCCTGCTCATCAGCTCCTCCAAGACTCATATCTAAACGTACGACCGGACGATTCACCCAGTCTTTCTCCAACTGCATTATCTTTAAACCCTCAAACAGCTCTCTCCTACCTTCGAAATAGGCTTGAAGCGTGTCTACCAACACCGACTTTCCAAATCGACGTGGGCGACTCAAGTAATTGTACTTTTTGTTTTTGTTGGCAAGATTCCAAATAATATCGGTCTTGTCAACATACAAATACTTCTTTCTTCGGATTTCTGTAAAAGACTGCAAGCCAACTGGCAACCTTCTTTCGTTTTTCTCTGTCATGCTCCTTAGGGTTTTATTCTGCAAAACTACACTTTTGCAGCGAGAAAAACAAACAAATGCGCAGTTTTGCTATGAAAAAAGGCGCAACCCGTGCGGTTGCGCCTTTCCTATTGTTGTTTTGCCTAAGCCGAACTAAGCCTTCTTAAGTCTTTCTAAGCCGAACCAAGCCTCTTTAAGCTATCCTTAGCCCTCCCCGACGGGGAGGGTTGGGAGGGGCTTGAGGGTTGGGAGGGGCTTTTTACTTTTTTACTTTTACTTCACGAGCTTCTGCGAACGGATGATGTTGCCGTTCTGCATCTTCACGAGGTAAACGCCAGAAGCGAGCTGCTGAGCGTCGAACGATGTCGGGTTAACGAGGTACTTAACGAGTACACCGCTTGCATCGTAAACCCATGCCTTCTCTACGTTCTGGAAGTTGAACTTGCCGTCAGCTGCCTCTACCTTAGAAACGCCCTGGCTTGCAGAGTTGATAGCGTCAACAACACCACCAGTGAGGTTTTCAGGCTCGTCAGCTACGCCCTGATCGTGGATGTCAGCTGCAGGTTTACGTCCTGGGTTGTTACCTGTAATCTCTACACTGAAATCCATTGAGAAGCCCTTGTTGTGGAGACCTGACGGGAGGAAGTCGCCTGCAAACCATGCGTCAGAGAATACGATGCGCAAACGGCTCGAACCTGGCTTAGCGTCTGATGGAATAGTGAATTCGCAGTCGATACCTGTTGTTTCGAATTGAGGGGTAGCTTGACGAATTGTACCAGCAAAGAACAACATCTCGCCATTAGCAGGATCTTCCTGCATAGTCTTAGGATAGAAGTTGTAGTCACCGTTGAAGTCAATCCAACCACCTGCGAAGCAGTAGCGCAAGCCATCAACTTTCTTAGAACCTTCCCATGTACTATTTGACGAATCAAAGCACTTTACATGGAGTTTCACCTTCTGACCCTGCTTAACCTTAAGCACACGAGCAGTCTGATCGTCATACTGTGAGCCGTCAGCCACCGGATGATCTGTGTGATAATCCAGATTCTGATCTGCACCCGTTGTTGTTACATCGGTCACATAACGCTGCTGACGAGCAATACCTGCACCGTCGCAGTCCGGGTTCATCTGGCTGATAGGATAGCTTTCAGGATTTGCCTCTGGCAACGAAGCAATATCGCCACGTGTCACCTTCACCCACTCTACTGATGAGTAAGTCTTCAAGTCGGTAGACACTGAACGTACGCCGATGTACGGCTCATCTGTAGCTTCGAGCTGAATATCATTAACGAGTGTAGCCCAAGTTGTTGTGCGACCAACTTCAGAAACCTTACCGTTCTCGCCGTTCTTATAGAGAATCTCGAAGTGGTCGATGTTAGCCTCGTCGTTGTACACGAGATCCCATGCAGCACGCTTCTGAGCCTTTGCGTCTACGCCCCAGAATACCTTTGCTGTGAGCGATGTCTTTGTCTCTTCCTTCACCTCTACAGTGAGGTTCTTAATTGCTGCCGGTGTAGCCTTAACATCGTCGTTGATTTCGAGCTTGCCTACATACATCTTGTAAGCGTTGTCGTTGCCCTTCACGCGGAGACCGATGTGCTTGATGACGTCGCTCTTAGAAACGCCGTTGAGAGCCACCTTCACCTCCTGCCAGTTAGCACCTGTTACGTTGCCTACCGGTGCCTCTACCCATGAGCCGTCAGCCTTCTGAACGATTACGTAGAGCGAAGAAGCGTTTGTGCCCTCCTTGCCACTCTTAACAGCAATCTTAGCGAACGGGTTACCTGCCGATACGTTGAGGTCAGTCTTGTAGAGCACTACGTCTGTGCCTGCAGCAGTAGCCTTACCAGTGAGCAAGAGACTTGAACCACCGATATACTGGTCAGCGTGTGTGAATGTAGCGTCGATATCTGTGCTTACAGTCTGTGTGCCTGGCTTAACAACGAGCCAACGATATGTCGGAACTACGTCCTGTGTAGCCATATTGTACCATTTGCCAGCTGTTTTCTTTCCCTTGTATGCATAGCGGTCGCCATTACCAAGGCTAAAGTTTGTGCCAAACGGCAGGTTGCCGAAGATAGAAGAACGCTCCGGAATCCATGTTGCCAAGCCTGCGAAGCCCTGCAGTGGCTTATTGCTTGAGCCTCTTTCGACCTCCCAGTCGTTACCCGAGCCGCTTACTGCCGGACGCTCAAGTGGGTTGCGGTTACCACCCGACATCAAACGCTCTTGCATATATTGGTAGTTAGCCTGACGATCTTGAGGATCAAGACCAGATGTGTACGACCAGATACGGCTTGAAGCGTGCTCTCCCCAAAGACAGATATTCATCTGCTTTGAATAGTCGTCTGCATTAAGACGATTCCAACCGCGGTTCATGGTTACGAACCACATACCTGCATAGATACCGTCTGTAGAACCGGTAGCGTCGATAGCCACCTTAGCAGAACTGCTGAGCTGATAAGAGAAGTCACCGCTCGAATAGTTGAGCATCAAGTCGTGTGTACGACCTTCCTTGTCGCCGAGCAGCCACTTTGCCTGCATAGCGCCTGAGATAGAGCTCTGGCTGGTGTAGATACCGCTGTGGTAGTTGTCGAAACCGTTCTCAGCAGCCTTCTTCCAGAGAGCGCGGTGGAAGTTCACGATATCTGTCTTGTTGTAGCCAGCATCCTCCCAGTTGTAGTTGATACCGTCGAAGCCGAAGTACATCAAGCAGTTGATGATAGCGTCTACATACTTGAAGTTGCCGTTAGCGTCCTTTTCTGTACAATACTGAATCCAGCTGCCAGCTCCGTCAGGACGACCGCCTGTTGTGTCAAAGAACTTGATACCAGAGTAGATGTCAGAACCGTTCTTGTGAGCTGCGTCAGTCCATGCTGCAGGTGCAGAGAAGAATCCGTGGTTCCAAGAACCGAAGATGTTTGTGTAGTTCCACATCGAATAAACATCGCTATCGAAGTTCTTCGACGGTTGACCAACCGAACCATCTTTGCCAAAGCCCATCGGAATATTCATCCAAAGGTTACGCTTCTCGTAGGTGTCCTTGATAAGACGACCTGAGCGGTCGATGATGCCCTTATTGCGCACGTGCGAACGGATAAAGGCGATGTCACTCTGCTGAATACCTGCAGCTGCGAACTCTGCTTCAGTAGGATACTTACGACCATCTTGGTAAACCTTGTAGAAAAGGTTGATGAGATTCACGTCGTTGAAACCGCTGAAGTCGTAAACTGCGCTTGCTTTGCTGTCATCAGCAGCAACAGCGTTTACACTCGGCATAGCTGACATGAACGCAGCCATAGCAAGTGTAGACAGAAGTACTTTTTTCTTCATGCTTTTTTGTTAATTTGTTTTAGTTAGTTATATTAGGATATTCTCGTGGCAAAGATACAAAAAAAATCGAAACAACAATTCCATTTAATTCCATTTTTTTATTTTCCACCCAAAGATTGTCCATCAGGGAGCCACCAAACTATCTTCCCACAGAAGCCTACGCAGCCTAACCATCTGTGCGCATCTGTGAAATCTGTGGGAGGCTCTTCTCCGCCAGAAGCTTCTGTGTATTCTGTGAATTCCGTGGGAGGACTTGTGCAAACAAACTTGGAATGGGTTCTGTGGAAGGAATTCGGAGGGCGGCGTGGGTATGGCAGGGATGCCATACCCTCCTACGAAAACTCCCACGGATTGCACGGATGTGCACAGATTAGGAGGCAAAACGCAACCTAAAAATCCGTGAGCATCTGTGCAATCTGTGGGAGGCTCTTATCTGCCAGAAGGTTCTGTGGGTTCTACGTGTTCCGTGGGAGATTCTTATCTGAAGCTATGTTGGTGCAGCGGAGACCGCTGCACCCCCTAAAGATTGCCACGCTACAACAACAAGATTGCCATGCTACAACAACAATATTGCCACGCTACGGCAACAAGGTTGCCACGCTACTGCAAAATGTCGAGAAACGGATGGAAGATGAGACGGAAGACAAACTGGGAGATGAGCTGGAAGATAGGCTGGAAGATAACCCCTATTGTTCAGGTTTCTTCCAGCCATTACCTCACTGATACACAGCACGTTGCACACCGACTGGAAGATATGGTAGATATTTTCGCCTACTCGATTTTATTTATAGCTTCATAGCACCCTACACAACCCATTCTATCCAGTTCTCGGGAGTCACCACTGCCTTTTCCTTCACATCATACGCTGTTAGGAACGAAGAAGGGAATTGAGTCTTGGCACGACGTGAATTCCACTTCATCTCGAAAAAATCCCCTAATCCCAAAAATCATATATAAATTTGGGATTGTAATCCCAAAAGTTATATAGAAATTTGGGATTAGGACCTATTTAACAAAAAAAGCAGGGTCCCGAAACCGGAGCCCTGCCCTTTTTATATATACAAATCTAAACGTGCGGATTAGAAGTTAGAAGCTCCGTTATCCCACCAGAGGTGCTGACCCTGAGTATCCGTAGCACCCTCACCGAGAGCTGGGATACCAGTGTTAGCGATATCCTCCTTAGTCTGAGGATCGTCAGAAGCCCAAGGAATACGACGCATGATGTTCTCCTTTGTCTGTACCCAAGGATCGCCAGCGCCGATTGTGCCGTCGCCGTCAGCTACACCGAGAATCGGGAAGAGCTTAGGATAGCCTACACGACGGAGGTCAACCCATGACTCGTAGCTGTACGGGAAAGAAGCGATGTACTTCTGAGTGATGATCTTCTCGAGCTTAGTCTCCTGAGAGTCACCCTCGTTCCACTTAACGCCGATCTTTGTTACGCTCGGCATGTCGGGGGTGAGACCCTGTGGGTCAACGTACGGGATGCCCTTCGGGGCCTCAACGTTGAGGTAGTCGTCAACCAGCTGGTTGTACTTGTTGCCCATGAACGAACGGGCCTCAAGAGAAGCGTTGCGGATGCCCTGCTCGTAGAACTGCTTAGCTGTACCGCCCATGTTCCAACCGCGGAGAGCGCCCTCAGCGAGGAGGAAGTAAACCTCTGAGCACTTCATGAGGAAGAGAGGAGCCTGAGTCTGAGCCAAGTAAGCCTTGTCGAGCATAGAGTAGCCACAGTACGGGTTGTTGGCTGCTGCCTGACCCTCACCAGGAGCAACACCGTCACGCATACCTACGTATACAGAGTTCATCGGTGTGGTAGCCGGGCAAGAAGAACCCTCTACAGCCTGCGGAGACTTAGCAAGACCTACGCTGTTCTTTGTGAAGAGATACTTCATGTACGGGTGGTCGAGGTTCTCAAGCAGGTTCAGGAAAGAAGCACCCATAACGGCGTCGCTCCAACCTGTGATCTCAACCAGCGGGTGATCCTTGCCAGAGAATGCCGGATAGATGGCAACCTCATTGTCAACGTCGGTGATGACACCGTCGCGAACTGCTTCCTCTGCCCATGTCTTAGCTGTCTCCGGCTCGATGCCACTCATGTGGATAGCCATGCGGAGCTTGAGTGAGTTGGCAAAGCGGATCCACGGCTCCATATCCTCCCAAGTCTTTGAATACGGCTCGTTAACGATAGTGAGGTAGCTGTACATTACGTTAGCCAGCTGCTCCTTGTAAGCCTGAGAACGGTTGTCCTTGTAGTACTTCAGACAAGCAATAGCGTCGTCGAGGTTCTTCTTGACACCGTAGTAGATTGTACGTACGTCGTTGTACTCGAACGGCGACTTGTCGCGCAGAGCCTTGAACTCCTCATAAGGCATCGGACCGAAGAGGTCGGCGTTCTCGATAGCCGAGTAGTTGAAGAGAGTAAGGAAGATAGCCTTCAACTCAGGAACTGAGTCGATCTTCTCTGTGTTCAACAGCGGAGCGATGTAGAGCTTAGCTGAAGAGAAGCCGCTGCCAGGACCACCGATAGAGCCCTTACACATGTCGTATGTAGAACGCAATGTGAAGTTAGAGTACGGGAAGTCGTAGTGAGGTACGCAGAAGTACTGTACGTAGTTGTCAGGACCGAGTGTGTAGCAGAACTGGTAAGCGTGTGCTTCAGGAGCACCACCGTCCTTACCGCCACGGATACCGTAAACACCGGTCTGAGCTGTACGGATGTTATCGTCAAGTGCCATGATAGCCTCTGCAACACCCTCGTCAGAAATCACCTTCTCGTAGTCGATGACATCTGCTTTACCAGAGCTGATCACTGGAGGCACGATGGTCTGGTTTGCGTTGAACTCGTCACCCGGGGTGTCGTAGTCGAGACACGACTGCATACCGAAGGCAGAGAGCGCAAGCGCAGCGTAAACAAATATCTTTGAATTTTTCATAATTCTTTTTTACTTTTTTGAATTGGTTTAGAAGTTTACATTCAATGAGAAGCCGAACGAACGTGACGACGGCATATTGAATACCTCGAATGCACCGAGACCAGTGCCAGTAGAGAGCGATACGTCTGGGTCAACCGGAGCGTCCTTGTAGAGGAAGAACAAGTTGCGAGCGATGAACGAGAGGCTCAGGTTCTTGTTCTGGCCGAAGAGGTTGCGGAATGTATAACCGAGAGAGAGCTCACGCAGACGGAAGTTGGTGCCGCTGTAGAGGTAGCGCTCGATGTCCTGAGGAGTTACACCACCAACTGAGTTGTAGTAAGACTCGATAGGAACGATACGGCCCGAACCATCGTCGAGGCGGATACCGAGGATGTTGTTGCCATAGATAGCGTCAGCGTAGATCTTGTTCTTCTCAGCGTAGAGGCGAGCGTCAGCTGTGCGCTGTGACAAGCCTGCACCGTCGAGGAACGACTCTGTCATAGAGAGCACCTTGCCACCGATACGTCCGTTGATGAGGAACGAGAGTGTGAGGTCCTTCCATGTGAAGCTGTTAGACCAACCCATCTGCCACTTAGCGTTCTGGTTGCCTACATACTTGCCGTATGTCTTGCTCGACTCTGTCTCCATTGACAAACCACCCTTAGCGTTAAGAACGTAGTGACCGTTCTCGTCGCGCTTGATGTCTGTTACGTACATGTCGCCCATTGAGCCGCCTTCCTTGTAGAGCACCTGCACACCGCCTACGTATGTAGCGATGACATTCTCCTTACCGGTCTCCTCGTCATAAGCTGTACGGAGGATCTTGTTGTCGTTGTAAGAGAGGTTGTAAGATGTCTTCCAACGGAGCTGACCGAACTTGAAGTCGTAGCCGATAGTAGCCTCAATACCCTGGTTGCGAATCTTAGCAGAGTTCATCGGGATAGACTTGCCAGAAGCATTGGTACCAACGAGGTAGAGGTTAGACATGGTAGAGTTGTAGTATGTCAAGTCGAGGCTCAAGCGGTTGTTGAGGAACAATGCCTCGATACCGGTCTCGAAAGAAGCTGTCTTCTCAGGACGCGGATCCTTGAAGGTAGCCCATGAAGACGGAACCAACGCACCTGTCTCGAAGTTGCGTGTAGCACCAGCGTAAACGATACCCGGGATAGAGTTACCTACCTCTGAGTAAGAAGCGCGGTACTTCAAGTAGTTGAACCACTCTGGGAGCTTAACGAGGTTGCTTACGATAGCGTTCGCACCGAAGCCGAAGTAGCCGTAATCCTCAGGCGTACCACGATCCTTGAACTGACGGAAGGCGCGGTACCAGTCGCGACGGTATGAACCATCGAAGTAAACCATTTCCTTCCAACCAATCTGACCTGTTACAACAGCACCCTTGTTCCAGTCAGAGCTCTGGCTTGGCGATGTAGCACCAGGACCACCAGCTGCTGTAGAGAAGTAGTTAGCCATTGTAGAGAGGTGCTCGCGGTCACCATAGTAATATGTAGCAGTCACGTCGTTGCTATGACCGTACGACTTGCGGATGTGGCCTACATAACCTGCTGTTGCAGAAACGTCCCAATCGCCGAATGTCTTGTTGTAAGTAAGCATGAAGTCGGTGTAGAGGTCGGTTGTCTTAGAGTAGCTCCACCAGTAGCGACCGAGGTCTTCCATAGAAGCCGGGAGCCATGTTGTAGCGTAACGCTTCGACTCGCTCTCGTACTTTGTGAAGTCCATACCCAAACGAGCCTGGAACGAAAGACCGTCGTAGATGTCGAGTGAACCAGTCACGTTACCGAAGAAACGGTCTTCCTTAGCTACGCTTGAGTTCTGGTTAATAAGCCAGTACGGGTTGTTCTGGCCCTGAGCTGAGTAAGCCCAGTTCTGCATCGGCTGACCTGTTACTGTGCCCTGCTCCTTAACCTTTGTATAGTTGCTGCCCTCACGCTTGAAGTATGTCTGGTAGCCTGTGAGCCAAGAAGCGTTGTTAACGCGGTAGTTATCGCGATAGTAGCCGAGATCGATGTTACGCGGCATCATGTACAAGTGGTAGATCGGGTTCATTGTGATACCACCACCAGGACGGTTCTTTGTCTTTGTCTGGATGTAGTTCATCGACACGTCGATAGTAGCACGGTCGTAGAGCTTGAAGTTCTGACGGAAAGAGAAAGTGTGACGGTTGTATGAGTTGTTGTCAATCATACCGTTAGCGTGAGAGTTACCATAAGAGAAGTAGCTGCTCATCTTGTCTGTACCACCAGAGAGGGCGATAGAGTTGTTGGTTGTCACACCGGTCTTGAAGAAGTCGGCAACGTCGTCCTTTGCACTGTTGCGCAAGTGTACGTTGTTCATTGTAGCACCGAAGTGCTCACCATACATCGGAGTCTGGACGATGAGCTGGTCGTTGGTACGTGAAGATACCTTATTGCCCCAGCTGCTGATGCTCATTGTGTGAGCGTTCTCGTCGATGGAAGCACCGTAAACGTTCTGGATTTTCGGGGTTGTGAGCGGAGTGTCGAATGTAACGTTAGAAGAGAAGTTAACGCCAACCTTACCCTCGCGACCCTTCTTTGTGGTGATCATGAGGACACCGTTGGCAGCCTCCGAACCGTAAAGAGCAGCAGCATTGGCACCCTTCAGTACGTTGATCGACTCGATATCGTCAGGGTTAATCATTGAGAGAGCGTCGCTACCCTCAGATACGCCTGTTGTAAGCATGTTAGCACCTGAACCTACCTGGCCGCGCTGCGAGTTGTTCATAGGAACACCGTCGACAACGATAAGCGGAGTAGAAGAACCAAGGATTGACTTGTTACCACGGAGGATAATCTTAGAAGCACCACCTGCACCACCTGCTGACGGAGTGATGGTTACACCAGATACCTTACCCTCGAGAGAGTTGGCAACGTTCGGGTCCTGTACGCGGTTGAGGTCAGAAGCCTTCACCTGCTGTGTAGAGTAAGTAAGTGACGACTCTTTACGCTTGATACCCATGGCGGTTACTACGACCTCCTTGAGCACTGAGCTCTCGTCCTTCATGGTTACATCTACGCTTGCACGACCGCCGATCTTTACCTCCTGCGGTGTGTAGCCGATGTAAGAGAACACCAAGACAGCGTTCTTGTCCTTAACGTTGATTTTGTAGTTACCGTCGATGTCGGTCACTACACCAAGACCAGTGGCACCCTTCACTACAACGCTAACGCCGATAAGTGGTTCGCCAGTACCATCCTTAACAGTACCCTGAACGACAGAGCCCTGAGCCTGTGTCAAAGCATTAGGAGCCACGTTGCCATTGGCAGAAGCATACTGCATTGGCATACCTGCTGCGAGCATCGCAAAGGCTGCTTTCAGCACCATACTGCTTTTCTCGTTTGATTTGTTGTTCATTGTTTGTTTTTTAATAAATGAATATAGGTGGAACCGGCGTGGCAGCACCGCCCGCCGGTTCGCTATTCGTTGTTATTACTTCTTGATTACGTTGAGAGCCTTGAACGGTTTGCCGTTCTTGAGCACCTGTACGATGTACATGCCCTTGCCACCCTGAACAGCTACGTTCACTGTCTCGCCGGCATCAGCACGGAAGTCGTTGCTCTGGAGCACTGCACCTGCTGCGCTTACGATGTTGATGGTGTAGAAGCCACCCTCAGCGAAGCGGAGGTTTACGCTCTCTACGAACGGGTTAGGATAAACAGAGAAGCCTGCCGCATCCTTAACGTCGTTGATTGCGTCAACACCTGTGATAACGAGTACGTTCTCAAGTGCCTTCTCAGACTCGCCCCAGAAGTTGGTGAGCTTAACGCCTGCCTCATACTCGCCCGGACGAGCGAATGTTACGACAGCAGCCTTGTCGGTCTCAGAAGAGATACGACCGCCGTTGAGCTGCCATGTGTGTGAAGTCTTCACCTCAAGTGTACCGTCGATGCCAGGATAGCCTGTCACCTCGTTGTTAGCACCTACTGTCTTGTAAGATGCTGTAGAAGTGTTCTCACCGCCAGAGCCAGCCATCACAACCATTCTTGCCTTGTACTGAGCACCTGCCTTACCAAGGTTGACGAATGTAGAGTCGCTCTTGTCCATCTCCTCGAAGGTGTAGTAGCCCATAAGTCCCTCAGGCACCTCGTTAGCTGCGTAGCCCTGCATTGCGCGAACTACCTCAGCGTCGGTAAGAGGCTTGTTCCAAACCTGAACCTCGTCGATAGTTGCGTTCAGACCTGCCTTGTAAACACCGCCACCACCGATGAACACGTTAGCGTGCTCAGAAGTATTAATGCGGTTGTCAGTGCTATTCTCACGTAGTGAAGAAGAAGAGAAGTTGTTAGGACCTGCTACGCACTTGCCGTTGAAGTAGATCTTCTGCTGCTTGTCAGAAGACTGAGTAACAACGATGTGGTTCCAAACACCCGGGTTGAGTGCGTAACCTGTAGACATCATCGACTCTCTCGGGTTGTCGTGAGCTGTCCAGCCGAAGGTGTTGAACGATACCTCGTTTGCAAGGTGGTTGCTGTTGCAGCCGTGCTCGCCAGCGTTGATCTGCGGACGAACCTGTACCCAGAGGTCACCCCAGTTGTTGTGCGGCCATCTGTCAGAGATAGTGTTCTTCTGGATGAGGTTTGTACCCTGCTTGTCGTGAGCATAGTTGTCTACCTTAACCCAGAGAGCGTAAGAGTAAGCCATGCTTGTGTTGTTACCGCCGTCGAGTGTTACCTCTGCCGGGATAAGGAGCATGTTCGGATCCTTAACAACAAGACCGCGTGACACCTTACCCTCACCGTCGCGTGATGTGTAGTTGAGCTTGATCTCCTCTGTTGTCTCAGCTGTTTCCTTGTCAGCAGTTACGGTCTCAACAACCGGCACAGCACCTGTCTTCTCCGGAGAGATGATTACCTTGCCGCGGAATATCTCCTTTGCACCCTTATCGTTAACAACCTCGAGGTCGTAAACGCCAACCTCTGCTACAGAAGTTGTGAACTGGTTGCAATTTGAGTACTTCTCGCCTACCTGAGCACCTGTCTGTGCGTTGAGCAGACGGAACGACTGAGCGTTCGGTGCGAACTGGTCCTCGTAGTAAACCTTGAACTGCTCGTTCGGCTTGATAACCTGGCGGTCGATAGCTACCTCTGTAGACGGAGTATCGTATTCTACTGTCTGATAGTTGCTCCAAGAGATTTCGCTCTTCTGCTGACCGTCAGGAGAAACGGCGCGTACACCGAAGCGGCAGTCGCGCTTCTCGAGGTCGGCTACCATCGGAGCGTCGATTACGTAAGCTGCCCAAGATGTTGTAGCTGTGAGGTACTGCTCCTTCTCGCCCTTCTGCTGGAACCAGATCTCGTAGTACCATGTATCTACCTCGTCGTTGTATGTCTTAACGCCGCCGGTCTCTTCCTTGGCAGCGTAGCGAATCTTGAAGTCGCAAGTCTTGTCCTTACCACGGAGCACCTCAATCTCCTTAATCTTCGGAGCAACCGGTGCAAACTTCTGCTGCGGATTGCGAACTGCGAGCTCACCAACGAGCATGTTGTAGTCCTTGGCAGTGTTGTCGAGGCGGATACCGATCATTGCAATCTCGTCGCCCGACTTCAGACCGAGCTTGTCGAGAGTAGTGGTGAATGTTGTCCACTGACCGAACTTCTCAGCTGCAGGGATAGCAATTTCCTTGTACTCTGTGAGCTTGCCCTTGAGAGCTACGAACAACTTAGCGTGTGTGTCGAGCTCGTTGCTCATCTTATATGTAAGAGAGATGTTGTATGAAGGCTCTGTCTTGAGCAAGGTCTTGAAGAGCTTTACACGAGATGTTGTTGTCTGACCCTTCAGGCGGAGGCAAGAGCCACCCCAGTAAGCGTCGTCCCATGTAAGCTCAGCCTGAGCGAGGTTGCCGCTCTTTGCGCTCTCGTTGCCGTCAACAATCCACCAACGCCATGTCGGCAGGAAGTCCTGAGTAGCGATGTTGTGCCACTTGTGGTTGAACGCCACCTCACCCTCGTTCTTGAATGTAAGACCGTTACCGAGGTTGAAGCGTGTAACGAACGGTACCTGCTGGATAGTAGACTTAGCTGTTACGTAGCTTGCTACACCGTGGAACTTGCCCTTCAGGCTGCCGTTAGCGAGTGTTACGACGTCGCTCCATCCGAGGATGTCAGGAGTGTTAGCCGGGTTGCGGTTGCCACCGCTGAACACCATCTCCTGCTTGTCGAGGTAAGCCTGCTGGATAGCTACGTCAGATGTACCATAGTCGGTAGCACTCTGGTGGATAAGACCCTGTGAGTGAGCACCCCAGAAGCCTACAGAAGCCTCTACGTCGTTGAGGTCGTTCCAGTTAGAGCTTGAAGCGTGGAGCGCACGGCCCTGGATATCGAAGCCCTTATAGTAGTCGTACGGATCGCGACCAAGGCTCTTTGCATATGCTGCAGTGTTCTTGAGAGTACCACTACCGGTGTTGTAGTTAGAGAACATCATGTCGGTAACGATGTTGTCCTTATCACCGAACTGAGCCTTGTTGTGAGTACCAAGACCCTGGTCGAATGTGATGCCACCGTAGTCGTTAGTACCGTCATACCAGTGGAGCTGGAACTTCCAACCTATCTTCTCAGCCTCCTTATGGCACTCAGCGAAGAAACCTCGAATCTGCTTCATTGTAGCAGCACTGGCATTGAACTCTGAGTTCACACCAACGCCGTCGATGCCGTAGTACTTGAGAATCTTAACGAAGCGCTCTACGTTTTTGTAAGTGCCGTCAGAGTTCTTCTTTGTCAGCTCGCCGAAGGTCTTGCCCCAACCGCTTGCTGCATAAAGGTTTACATTGGCATTCCAAGGAATAGAAGCAACGCAACCTACCGCTACACCATTCTTGTGAGCAACGTCAGACAGACCGCCAGTTACGCGGAACCAAGGTGCTGTCCAGTTGCCGTGGATGTTAAGGTATGACCACATTGAGAAGTTGTCGCCCTCGAAGCAATAGCGCGGAAGAGCCTTCCAAGAAGAAGTTGGGTCGTCGAGCGGAGTCCAGAGACACATCTTACGGCCCGGCTTAGCCTGCTTGCTAACCTCTGCCTGATAGTCGTCAGCCTCAGCGATGCGCGGCAATGGGCGAACGCGTGAGATGTAGAACTGGTCGTCCATTTCGCTCACTTCGCGCGGAGGTGTGCCAGCTTCCCAGTTCCAGATGTTCTCGAGGAGGTACTGGTCACCCTTGTCCTGAATGTCTAACGGATGAGTCGGAGTACGCTGAGCATAACCGAACACGCAGCCACACAGAAGCATGGATGCGAGGAGTGTTGTTTTCTTGTTGTTCATTTAGATATTGTTTTGTTGATTAGGTATTCTTTTAGTTGGCAAGAAGACGAGAAGACGAGTGGACAAGGGGAATTGTCTCCCTGTCTACCCACCCACTCGTCTGCTTTATTTACTTACGGATAAGCTTAACAGTGCGAACTGTCTTGCCGTCCTTCTTCACATTAAGCACGTAGATGCCTGCCTTAGCGAGGTGTACGTTAACCACGTTGCCAGCGTTGAGCTGAGCTGCCTTGCGAGCCACCTGCTCACCAGCTGTTGTGTAAACGCTAACCTCGTATGCGCCAGCCTCAGCGAACTCTACTATTGCGTCCTCGCCTACTGTGTAAGCCTTCATCTCGGTGCTCTCTACAGCGTCAACGCCAGTAGGATAAGCCACCTTGATTACAGAGAATGTCTTCTCAGCCTTACCAAGAGCGTTAGAGAGTGTAAGAGTTACGTCGTAGTCGCCACCTGTACGGAACGAAACGTTTGCAGAACCTTCCTCGCCGTTACCAGTAATGTCAGCGAATGTAGCGTTCTTAGCAGTCCAAGACGGCTTGGTCTCTACCTTGTATGTCTCGCCAGATACGAACGGTGAACCTGCGATGTAAGTCGGCTCAATCCACTGGAGAGTAGCCTGACCTTCGCCACCACCTGCTACCATATCCTGCATACCGCCCTTCACAGCCTTTGTACCAGCAGATGTGAAGTAGTTGTCCGTTGCCTTCTTCTCGAAGTCCCAGAATGCCATTACGCCCTCAGGGAGGTTGTTAGCGTTGAGGTCGCCCATAGCTGCCTTAACGTCAGCTGCGGTAGCCACCTTGTCCCAAACTACTACGTTGTCGATTACACCGTCAAGACCGTAACGGTCGAAGAGCGGACCACCGATGCAGAGGTACATACCGTTTGTGATGCTGTAAACATCGCCCTGGTATGTTGGCTCATATGTAGCAGGACCGAATACAGGATTTCCACCCTGCAAACGCTTCCATTCTGTTACAGTCTGCTTAACACCATCCAAGAACATGTCGGCACGCAACTGACCCGCTGTATTGTAATCGAACGACATTGTAACGTGTACCCAGTTGCCTACAGGGAACTTGGTGTTACCGTACTTGTACTGGAGCTCCTTGTTAGATGTAGCGTCTGAACCACGGAATGTGATACCATCAAAGCTGCCATCTGGGCTGATCTGTGACCAGTTCCAACCCCAGTCGGTCTTAGGCCAACCATCCTGCTTGTTATAAACATTGAAGAGAGTAGCCGACTTTCCTTCCTTGAGGCTGTTAATCTTCAACCAGAATGAGATAGAGAACGACTTCTTGCCTACGAGACCGAGATCAGCAGCAGCAACACCGAAGCGTGTCTCCTTCAGGTCGAGACCCTGTGAACCAGAACCGTCAGCAGCGCGACCTGTGTAAGCCATCTTAACATTCTCGCCTACCTTGAGAGAAACCTCTTCCTCGCTACCGTTAGCTGTGAGAGAGTAAATCTCAGGCAGAGCACCTGTACCTACGCTTGTAATCTGTATGTAAGAAGAGAATGTGCGTGTGGTCTGCTTAGCTGTACCATCCTCGCCGTACTCGTTACCAGTTACCTTAAGGTCGTAGCTACCGAGGTCAGCAAGTGATGTTGTCCAAGAGTTGCCATCGCCACTCTTAACTACCTGACCGTCCTTAACGATCTCCCACTTAGCAGCAGGGTGCTCAGGGTCGATGTAGCTGAGTGTGAACTCCTCGTTCGGCTTGATAGTTGTCTTATTGCTCTTGATATCGTCGTTGTAAACGTATGAAGCAGGTGCCATATAGTTGCTCCAAGCGATCTCAGACTCTGTCTTGTGGTCGAGAGCTACTGCAGAAACACCGAGACGTACCTTAGCGTTTGCCTTAGTAGTCGGGATTGAGTAGTAGAGACCAGCCCAAGAAGTTGTTGTACCCATGAGCATCGGCTCCTTGCCCTCTTCCTGAGCGTAGAGACGGAAGTGAGATGTCTTAACGTCGAGGTTGTAGCACGGCTCGCCAGCTGCCTTGTTGTTAGGCATGTTGAAGATGATCTTAGCGTCCATACCAGCCTTGCTGTTGTAGAGCATCTTGGTGTTAGCTGCGTCGATAACCGGAGCAGCCGGTGTAGCCGCCTTGCCGCGAACGATAGAGAACTCGCCGAGCATGAGGTTGAGGTCCTTAGCGTTCTTGAAGTTGAGAGCTACGAGAGCAAGAGTCTTGCCGTCGAAGTCAGAACCTACCGTGAATGTCTGCTTAACCCAGTCGTTAACGTCAGCTACACGGTCTGCCTTGCAGAGGTTGTAAGCTACGCCTGTGCTCTCGCTGCCCTCTGCAGAGAGAACGAGGTCGAGGTCGGTAGCACCCTCGTTGAGCTTATAGCGAACAGTGATAACGTCACCCTTCTTCAAAACGTACTTTGTCTTGAAGAGGTGGAGATACTCGTTAGCTGTTGTACCAGAAATCTTGAGTGTAGAACCTCCGAAGTAAGCATCGTCCCATACGAACTGTGCATCGAGTCCTTTAGCAGGAACGTCAGCTGCTGTACGTCCGAGGAGCTTGTCAGCGAACCAGAAGTGCCATGTCGGCAGGTAGTCCTGCATACCTACGTTGTACCAAGGAGAGTTTACCTTGCGCTCGCCGTTAAGGTTGAAGAACTTACCGTTACCGAGGTTGAAGTAAGTGATGAACGGCTCCTCAGCGAGATCCCAGCTCAGCGGCGAACGTGCTGTCATGAATGCAGCCATACCGTGCCAAGTCGGGTTGTATGCTGTGTACTGGTGCTTGTCAACAATAGACGGAGTGATAACCGGGTTGCGGTTGCCGCCACCGAAGTAGCACTCTGTACGACGGAGGTAAGCGAACTGCTTCATCTCGTCAGACGAACCGAGCTCTGAACGGCTCTCCCAGAACATGTTCTGTGAGTGAGCACCCCAAAGACCGATAGAAACGCGCTGATCTGGCAGCAACGACCATGATGTACCACCAGGCTCGCCACCCTGCATGTTCACACCGCAGTAGATATCGAGCGGATCGCGACCGAGCTTCTCTGCGAATGCTACTGAAGGAGCGAGCTGACCACGGTTCCAGTTGTAGTTGAAGAAGAGTGATGTACGTACGTTCTTGCTGTCACCGAATGTCTCCTTGTTATGATTGCCGAGACCACCGTCGAATGAAACCTGACCGTAGTCGTTTGTACCGTCATACCAGAAGTTCTCAAAGATCGGGTTAACCGGCAACATCTTCTTAACGAGGGCTGCGTGGAATGTGCGTACGCCCTTAACATAAGCGCCACCGCCGTAGAACTCAGAGTTGTAGCCGAGACCGTCGATACCATAGTACTGCAAGAACTTAGAAGTCTTGTCTACGTCCAGAGAAGCAAGACCCTTAAGGCATGCCGCCCAACTTGCGCTGAGGCTTGCGTTAGGAATAGAAGCTACACCTGATACACCAACACCGTTCTTGTGAGCTACGTCGAGGAAAGCAGCCGGGATACGTCCGAGCGGAGATGTCCAGTTGCCCCAGTGTGTAACGTACGACCACATAGAGAATACCTCCGAGTCAAATACGCCGTTAGGAAGTGCGTTGAAGTCAGAGTTGTTTACCGGAATCCAAGCGATGAGCTTCTTGTCGTTCTTCGCATTGAGATCAAGACGCACCTGAGTAGCCTCGTTGCGGAAACGAGCACGTGGCTTAACACGTGAGATATAGAAGTTGTCGTCTGCTGTTACCTGGTTGCCTGGAGTCCAACCCTGAATAAGGGTGTGGAAGTTTTCGCTGCCAGTGTTCTTACCAGCTTCTACGTAACCTTCACGCATCTGCTGTGCGTTAGCACTCATCACAGAAAGTACAAGACCTGCTGCGAGAGTCAATGTTTTACGGGATAAATTCGCCATAAGATTTGTATTTAGTAAAATTGATTAAGTTTTTATTTATATAAATAATGTAAGTTAGAGAATATAAAAGTGGCAAATACACTTCCATTCGCCTTGCAAAAATACACATTTTTTATATAACAAAGAACAAATGCTTATTGCGTTTTTATAATATTAACATCTTTAACATTTCAGGAGCAGAGGGGGTGCACTTGTCTCCTAAGGGGGTGCACTTGTCTCAAGTGCACCAACCGAACTAACGATGCACTTCTTGCTTACTTGGTACACTACTACTTGGTTGGTGCACTTGAGACAAGTGCACCCCCTGAAAGCACCCCCCTGCACCCCCTATAGCAGATACTGCACATTCTCTGCTACATATAATGAATAGCTATCTTCCGGCAATCCGTTAGGGTTATTAACAATATATGCAAGTTTATGTGCGAAGTCGTCTTCTCCTCGCATCATACGATCGAACATCTCGCGCTGCCAAACATTACCATCAGTCGCTACACATTGTTTTATCATACGCGATGAGTAGCGCTTCAACTTACTGACGATAGGGATAACGCTGTTTTCTCCAATTGGCGACAGTAGTATATGAACATGGTTGGGCATGATGACGAAGGCATGAAGGTGATACGTCTGCTTATCGTTGAAGAACAAAGCATCCTCAACAAACTGTCTGCACTGTGCATTGCTCAACACACAACCGCCATATCCTTGCATCAACCACCCATCCACTATATCTTCCAAACGTTCCTCCTCTGCCGTCAACTCACCCTCCTTCGTCTCGCGTCGTCCTAATGCCTCGCGCATGAGTGCCAGTTCCTGCAGCTTGGTCTGCGGGAGCGAGTCGGCAAGACGAAAGGTGATGAACTGCACCGCCTCTGGCTGAAACCAATGGGGCAGGTGACCACACTGAATGAGGATGTCGGAATGACGGTTGAGGAAGGTAATGTGGGGCATGAGGTATAGCGGGAGGGTAAACAGGGTTAGATAATTTGATTGAGGAGGGGTGCTCGCAAGGGGGTGCAGTTGTCTCAACTGCACCAACAGAACAATCGGCACTTCTGCTTTGTTGGTGCACTTGGGACAAGTGCACCCCCTGGTGGCACCCCCTTATTAGTCGGCGAGGGTGAAGTCGAGCTGTTTCTTTTCGAGGTTGGCACTTGCCACCTTGATGCGTATGGGGTCGCCAAGCTGATACTTGTTGTGGTGGCGTCTGCCCACGAGACAGTAGTTGCGCTCGTCGAAGTCGTAGTAGTCGTCGTCGAGGTCGCGCATCGGCACAAGACCCTCGCAGTGGTTCTCGTCAATCTCGCAGTAGATGCCGTACGACTGTATGCCTGAGATGTGCGCATCGTAGACATTGCCCACTCGCTCCGACATGAACTCCACAGCCTTGTACTTGATAGAGTCGCGCTCGGCGTTGGCAGCCACCTGCTCCATCTCCGACGAGTGCTCGCAAAGCTCCTCGTAGTGCTCCTTGTTGGCAGAGCGTCCGCCCTGCTGGTAGCGTGTGATGAGTCGGTGAACCATCGTGTCGGGGTAGCGGCGGATAGGCGACGTGAAGTGGGTGTAGTAGTCGAACGCCAGTCCGAAGTGTCCGATATTGTGGATGGAGTACTTCGCCTTCATCATGGCGCGCAGCGCCACGGTCTGTATGAGGTTCTGCTCGCGCTTGCCCTCGCACGCCGACATGAGCGTGTTGAGCGACTTGGCGAGAGCGCCCTTCGTGCCGTCGGTCTTCATCTTGTATCCGAACTTCACCACGAACTCGCGCAGCGTCTCGAGCTTTGTCGGGTCGGGGTTGTCGTGCACACGGTACGGCAGCGTCTTCGGCTTCTTGCCCTTTGCCACCTTGCCGATTGACTCTGCCACGGTGCGGTTGGCGAGGAGCATGAACTCCTCGATGAGCTTGTTGGCATCCTTCGAGCGCTTGAAGTAGCAGCGCACCGGCTTGCCCTTCTCGTCGACATCGAAGTGCAGCTCTTCGCGGTCGAACCTCACGGCACCATTCTTGAAGCGTGCCGCGCGCAGCTTCTTAGCCAGTCGGTCGAGCATGATGAGCGCATCGGCATTCTCGCCCTTGTATCCACCCTTGGGTGCTGCAGGTGCGGGTTCGCCCGTGCCGTCTACCACACCGTTCTGTTCGAGCAACTCCTGTACCTCCTCGTAGGCGTAGCGGCGGTTCGACTTGATAACTGTATGAACAATGCGGTACGCCTTCACGTTCGCCTCCTCGTCGAGGTTGAAGATCACGGAGAACGCCAGCTTCTCCTCGTCCGGTCGGAGCGAGCAGATGAAGTTGCAGAGGCGTTCGGGGAGCATCGGTATGGTGCGGTCGACGAGGTAGATGCTCGTGGCGCGCTTCACAGCCTCCTTGTCTATCACGGAGCCTTCTGTGACGTAATGCGACACGTCGGCGATATGCACGCCCACCTCCCAGAGTCCGTCCTTGAGTTGTCGGATGGAGAGCGCGTCGTCGAAGTCCTTCGCGTCCTTCGGGTCGATGGTGCAGGTGAAGACATCGCGGAAGTCCTCGCGCTCGGCGTAGTCCTTTGGAGTTATCTCCGCCGAAATCTTCTCGGCAGCCTCCTCCACGTTCTTCGGATACTTATACGGCAATCCGTACTGTGCGAGGATGGTGTTCATCTCCACGTCGTTGTTGCCAGCCTTTCCGAGCACGTCGACCACTTCACCAATCATGTTGCGGTGATCCTGATCGGGCCATTCCACGATGCGCACCACTGCGTTGTCACCGTCCTTGCCACCTTTCAGCTTTCGGCGCGGAATGATGATGCTGTTCGCCAGCACGTTTGAAGGCGAGATGAGCGTGCAGAGGTCGTGGTCGAACGAGAGTCGTCCGACGAAGGTGTCCTTGGCACGCTCCAGTATCTGTATCACCTGCGCCTCCTTGATGTGGTTCTTGCGTCGCGCCATGCAAGCGAAGCGCACGCGGTCGCCGGTGAGAGCCCACATCGAGTTGCGTTCAGCCACGAAGATAGGTTTGTCGGAGTCGTCGGGCATAATAGAGTTCTTGCCGTTCGTCTTGCGTTGGAACACGCCCTCCTGCACCTGTCCCTTCATGTTCAGCTGATACGAGTTGTCGGTGACGCGCGTGATGAAGTCGTCCCACGCCATCTCCTCCATGATGTCAATGGCGAGCATCTTCAGCGGATGCGTGTCGAGATGCAGTGAGCGGAATATATCTTTAAACGATAGTGTCTTGCCTGGGTTGGAGGCGAAGAGTTCTTCAAGCTTCGGGGCGAGCTGTTTCTTAGTCAAGCGCTTGCCACCTTTCTTTCCTTTTCCCATAGTATTTGGTTTTTTGTCGGCGAGGGTGTGAGCCTCGTCGAAGTTATTGTTTTTCTTTTGCAAATAAACAAAAAATAATTGGAATAGCAATGCGATTGTGTCAGTTTTTTAGAATTGGTGCTGTTTAGGGGGTGCAGCTTAGGGGGAGGTGTGTCAAAACTCCCTTATTCTAAAAAAAATCACAAAGCCCTGACTTTCACAAGCCAGGGCTTTGCTATGTCTAAAAG
>ENA-OVFR01000003-OVFR01000003.1-human-gut-metagenome-genome-assembly--contig:-NODE-3-length-146842-cov-19.242024_pt1 | contig 146842 bp, 122 predicted proteins | sample MGYA00237762_ERZ505403 | MGnify/ENA primary metagenome ERZ505403 (study PRJEB26158, sample SAMN06016376) | human gut metagenome | biome: human gut; feature: ankylosing spondylitis patient; material... | reverse complement strand
AATAATATCTGAGGGCATGGCCTTCACACAAATTCATTAATTTTTAGAACTACCCATATATGATTCTTTTCATGGCACTTCCAACATATCTTCTGATAAAAACACACTTCAACATACTTCACTTTCATTGTCTCTGTATAACGTATGTTGCCTAAAATCATAGAGTGAATAAAGTCGTCGAGCGGAAGCGAATATTCTTCTTCTCTGATCTTGTGAAGAAGAACATTTACTTCGCCACGAATATCTTGAATGTAAAAACAAGGAAGTTTGCTTAACACAATCTTTCTAAACGAAGGCAATAGCATCCAACAACCACACACTCGTTCTTGACGCATTGCTAAGTATACATCTTCAACATTACGTGGTAAGTTGCACACATTGAAAGCTATTTTGTAAGTAGCACAATCCACTACGACATCAGCCTTCCATTTATCAGTCTTCACCTTTGTTGTGAATGGAAAGCCGATACTTTTGCAAATTGACAAAATGGAGTCTATAACGAATGTTTTCTCCATAGGTTAGAAGTTTATACTATTGACATGGCTTATATTGCGACATCATGTTGCGTATCTCGTTAGCTCTCTGAGCCGACAACGCAGGCGTGTCCATCAACTTGTATTTCTCGCCAAGCTTTTCGTATTTATATGTGCCTAATGTATGGTAAGGTAAAATCTCTATCTTTTCTACACAATTATAATGCGCCACATGATTACCAAGTTTATGCAACCACTTGTCGTTGTCTGTGATTTCGGGCACAACCACATGTCGAATCCAAGTATTGATGCCTCGCTCTTCGAGAATATCCAGGAAGGCAAGGTTATTATTCTGGTTCACACCTGTGAGACGTGGATAGAGTTCTGCATCCATTGTCTTTATATCCAATAATACGAGATCGGTATTGTCTAACACGTTCAGAACCTTATCTGTAATTATCGCACCGCTTGTATCTAACGCGGTGTGCAATCCTTCTTCATGACATAGTCGGAAATATTCTGCCACAAACTCAGCTTGCATAAGTGGCTCACCACCAGACACAGTGATACCGCCACTCTTTATGAATGAACGATACTTCAAAGCTTCGTCTCTCAATTGCTCTGGTGTCATCTCGTACTGACACTTTCTCTTAATATCCCATGTGTCGGGGTTGTGACAGTACAAACATCTTAAAGGGCATCCCTGCATGAAAGAAACGAAACGCACACCTGGCCCATCCACAGTACCAAACGACTCAAAAGAATGTATTCGTCCTATCATTTATCCTAAAAGCTTTTCTAAGAATAAATTCAAGTCGGAGTCGAGTCCTTCCATAAGATCCTTTCCAATAATCACAGTATCATCGTCAGCGATGTATAACTCTGCTATAGTGTCTTTGTCGTCATTCTCAAGAACAAAGCTATAGGGCTTAAGTATGCCCAAACTATCAGCGATGGTAGACAATGCTGAGAATGTAGATATGAGGGTCTGCTCTACGCCATTATAAAAGTCCTCGTCGTTATTGTTTATCCATTGTTCTACGACACAACGTGTCACTTCATTATCATCATCGTCAAACGCCAACATTTCTCCGCTACCTTGAGAGACACGTACATGAATATCTGTCACGATTGAAGTATCTTCACGTGGAGGGAATTTCTGCGCAATCTTTTTTAGAAAGCGTTCAATTTGCTGTGTTGTTTGTTCGGTTGCTTTTTCCATTTCGCTTTTGTTTAGATTATTATTCATTGATAATGCAGTTGGAATTAAATGAAGTTAGTTTCACTTTACGATGTGCATTCAATCATCTGCAAATATACACCTTTTTATTAACAACGCAAACAAATTACAGAAAAATATCTGTGTTTTATTTGCCATTACGAATTATAATATTAATTTTGTAGTAATATAAAGTGTTTTACATGTTTTTATACGAATATTATAATTAATAGACTATAAAACTTATCTTAGTATTATGAAACAAACAATTTTGGTAACTGGCGGTACTGGCTTTATCGGTTCGCATACAACAGTAGAGCTCATTGAAGCAGGTTACAAAGTAGTAATTGTTGACGACCTCTCCAATTCAAAGATTGAGGTTCTTGACGGCATCGAGAAGATAACTGGCGTTCGCCCTGCATTCGAGCAGGTAGACCTTCGCGACAAGGCGGCTACAGAAGCTGTATTCGAGAAATATCCGGACATCCAAGGTATCATCCACTTCGCTGCTTCTAAGGCTGTTGGTGAAAGCGTACAGAAACCTTTGCTATACTATCGCAACAATATCGTGTCGCTCGTTAATCTACTCGAACTTATGCCCAAACACAACGTGAAGGGCATCATCTTCTCTTCAAGCTGTACTGTATATGGTCAGCCGAAGCCTGAGAACCTTCCCGTTACTGAGGATGCGCCTCACCAGAAGGCTACATCGCCTTATGGCAATACAAAAGAAATAAACGAGCAGATTATTGCTGACTATATCCATAGTGGTGCGGCTATCAAGAGCATCATTCTCAGATACTTCAACCCGATAGGTGCTCACCCATCAGCAGAAATCGGCGAATTGCCAAATGGTGTTCCAAACAACCTGATTCCTTTCGTAACTCAGACAGCTATCGGTATCCGTAAGGAACTTACTATATTTGGCAACGATTATAATACTCCTGACGGCACTTGCATTCGCGACTATATTTATGTAGTAGATCTCGCTAAGGCTCACGTTGCAGCTATGGCTCGTGTGCTTGATAAGGAGACTGAACCAATCGAATACTTCAACATCGGCACAGGCAATGGCAACTCAACACTCGAAATCGTAGAGACATTTGAGAAGGCTACTGGCGTGAAGCTGAACTGGAAGTACGGTCCACGTCGCGAAGGTGATATCGAGAAGATTTGGGGCGACTGTTCAAAAGCAAACAAGGTATTGGGCTGGAAGGCAGAATCAAACCTCAACGAAGTGCTCGCTTCAGCATGGAAGTGGCAGCTAAAGCTTCGCGAAGATGGCATAATGTAAAATATAATAGGAGATTATAGTATCAGCTATAATCTCCTATTATATTTAATATCACTATCGACTTTAATACTCTGAACCATCAGACTTTATAACACTTGGTCCATCAATCACTTCAAGATTGTTTGCACCTCGCTTTATGTCATTGTATACTCTTCGTAAGTCTTCGTAACGAATGCTTATGTCTCTATTTACCGGGCGTTCTCTGTCAAGCAGACTATGCGAGAATAGCCATTCATAAGTCTTTCGCAGATAGAACAGACGTGCAGGTGCTCCATGGTTTGCTCCCTGCCACCAATCGTAAAGCAGACGAGTGTCGTTGCCACTATTCTTTAGCTTTTCTACGACGACCTTCGATTGCTTCACGGGTACGGCACGGTCAGCTGTACCATGTATTATCCAAAAAGGCAGTTCCCCCAATCCGCTGACATCTTTTAATGTTGTGCCACCACATAATGCCATTCCGGCAGCAATGCGATCCGGATAAGTGCCACAAACATCCATTGTGCCATAACCACCAAGACTCATACCAAGTACATATACACGGGTTGTGTCACACGGATAGTTGCGTTTCACCCAGTCGAACACGTCCATAACCTTTTTCGGGTTCCATGCACCACCAGGGTTTTGTGGCACAATTGTAAGCGCATCGATATCGCGACCTTTCACTATTGCATCGAGCGGACCATAACGACGTACCCTGTCAAGATTACGACCACAGAGACTTGCTCCATGTAAGAATATGATTACTGGAGTTTGCTCCTGTGTATAGAAATAATCGACAGGGGTGTAAACCCAAAAATTATATCCATTGGGAATAGAATCTTTCACGGGGCGAAGGAAATCATAAGCCGACATGTGCAATGTCGAAAACACTAAAAACAGAGTAAAAAGTATCTTTTTCATAAATAAAATTCGTTTTCAGGACTTGAATAGATTGAAGCGAAATTACCATTTATATTTCTAATAGAGAAATTTCCCAAGCATCTTTACCACACATTAATAGGCTTTTACCTTTTTTAGTAAGCAATTTATGATGATAAGCCACGCCATAAATAAAAAAATATGTACCTTTGCAAAAACAATAACACTGATATGGAAGTAATTAAAACCGATATTGAAGGAGTGGTTATTATTGAGCCACGTATTTTCAAAGATGCTCGAGGATATTTCTTTGAGAGTTTTTCACAGCGAGAATTTGACGAGAAGATAGGACACATAGAGTTCTGCCAGGACAACGAAAGTATGTCGTCATATGGCGTAATGCGTGGTCTTCACTTCCAACGTCCGCCTTACACACAGAGCAAACTCGTAAGATGCGTTAAAGGTGCTGTTCTTGATGTTGCTGTAGACATTAGAAAAGGTTCGCCGACATATGGTAAACATGTGGCTGTAGAACTGACAGAAGACAACCATCGTCAGTTCTTTATACCCAAAGGTTTTGCGCACGGCTTCGCAGTATTGAGTGAGACAGCCGTATTCCAGTATAAATGCGACAACTTCTACCATCCGGAAGCCGATGGCGGAATATCTATTCTCGACGAATCGTTAGGCATCGACTGGCGCATACCTATCGACAAGGCTATCTTGAGCGAGAAAGACACTAAGCATGCACTGTTGAAAGACTTCGATTCTCCGTTTACTTTTTAAATATCTATAACTATGAACATATTAGTAACTGGTGCCAACGGTCAGCTCGGACACGAAATGCAGCGTGTGGCACTTGGTAGCAATCATCATTATATCTTCACAGATGTGGCAGATGGCTACGAGCAACTCGACATCACCAATCTTGACGCCATCCGTGCGATGGTAAAGGAACGCAGCGTAAGCGTTATTGTCAACTGTGCAGCCTATACCAACGTAGACAAAGCCGAAAGCGACTACGACTTTGCCAATCTGCTTAACAATACGGCTGCAGGCAATCTTGCCACTGCTATGAAGGAAGTAGACGGCACGCTTATACACGTGAGCACCGACTATGTATTCCAAGGCGACCGTAATGTGCCGTGCCGTGAGGATTGGGAGACAAATCCGCTCGGCGTTTATGGCAAGACAAAGCTCGCAGGCGAGAAGTCGATAGAGGCCACAGGATGCAACCATATCATCATACGTACAGCATGGCTTTATTCGCAGTGGGGCAAGAACTTCGTGAAGACGATGCAAATGCTCACTTCTACAAAGGACTCTCTTAAGGTCGTGTTCGACCAGGTAGGTACTCCGACATTTGCGGGAGACCTTGCCGACATCATCTCACATATAATCGAAACAGAACAACTTGACAAGACAGGCATCTACCACTTCTCTAACGAAGGTGTATGCTCATGGTTCGACTTTGCGAAGGTTATATGCGAACTTTCTGGCAACACTTGCGACATCCAGCCTTGCTACAGCGAGGAGTTCCCGAGTCCGGTAAAGCGTCCGCACTTCTCTGTGCTCGATAAGTCGAAACTAAAAAATACATTTGGCGTAAAAGTTCCATATTGGACAGACTCGCTGAAAGTTTGCATCAAGCAACTCGCAGAGGTTAATAACAACTAAATATTACACTAATAAATTATTATATATTATGAAGAATATAATTATCACTGGTGGTGCCGGGTTTATCGGTTCACATGTTGTTCGACTTTTTGTCAACAAGTATCCAGAGTATAACATAATAAACCTTGACAAACTTACATATGCTGGCAATCTTGCCAACCTGAAGGATATCGAGGACAAGGAGAATTACACATTCGTTAAGGGCGACATCTGCGACTTCGAGATGGTTCTCGAACTCATGAAGAAGCACAAGGTAGATAGTATTATCCACCTTGCTGCTGAAAGCCACGTAGACCGCTCTATCAAGGATCCGTTCACCTTCGCACGCACTAACGTGATGGGCACATTGTCGTTGCTTCAGGCTGCGAAGATATATTGGGAGAGCCTTCCTGAGAAGTACGAAGGCAAGCGCTTCTATCACATCTCTACAGATGAGGTTTATGGTGCGCTCGAACTTACAAACCCGGAAGGTATTGAGTCGCCGTTCACAACAAAAGCATCTTCTGCTCACCACCATGCTTACGGCACAGAGTTCTTCCTTGAGACAACCAAGTATAACCCCCACTCGCCCTACTCTGCCGCAAAGGCAAGCAGCGACCACTTTGTACGCGCTTTCCACGACACATACGGAATGCCGACTATCGTGACCAACTGCTCCAACAACTATGGCCCGTACCAGTTCCCGGAGAAGCTCATCCCGCTCTTCATCAACAACATCCGTCATCGCAAGCCGCTGCCGGTATACGGCGAGGGTCTGAACGTACGCGACTGGTTGTACGTAGAAGACCACGCTCGCGCTATCGACCTTATCTTCCATAAGGGCAAGGTGGCTGACACATATAATATCGGCGGTTTCAACGAGTGGAAGAACATCGACATCATCCACGTCCTCATCAACACCGTCGACCGTCTGCTCGGTCGTAAGGAAGGTGAAGACCTCAACCTTATCACTCATGTTACCGACCGTATGGGTCACGATATGCGCTACGCTATCGACTCTCGCAAATTGCAGAAGGAACTCGGTTGGGAGCCGAGCTTGCAGTTTGAGGAAGGCATTGAGAAGACCGTGCGCTGGTATCTTGACAATCAGGAGTGGATGGACAACGTGACGTCTGGCGATTATCAGAACTATTACGAGTCAATGTATAAGAATAGATAAGCAATTATGAACATCGGATTTGATAACGAGAAGTATCAGAACATTCAGTCGGAGCACATCAAGGAGAGAATTTCGCAGTTTGATGGAAAATTGTACCTCGAACTTGGTGGCAAACTTTTCGACGACCATCATGCAAGCCGCGTGCTGCCGGGTTTTCAGCCCGACAGCAAGTTGCGCATGTTTCAGAAGATAAGTGACAGCATAGAGATAGTGATTGTCATTAGTGCTGCCGACATTGAGAAGAACAAGAAGCGCGCCGACCTTGGCATCACCTACGACGAGGATGTGCTACGTTTGCGCAGCGAGTTCCAGAACCGTGGCTTTATGGTCGGTTCGGTTGTCATCACTCATTACAACGGACAGCCCGCCGCAATCGCCTTCAAGCAGCGTCTTGAGCGCAGCAACATCAAGACCTACTGCCACTACCTTATTGAGGGCTACCCGCATGACGTCAAGCTCATCGCTTCAGACAACGGCTTCGGAAAGAACGACTACGTAAAGACCGAGCGTCCGCTGGTTATCGTGACCGCACCGGGCCCGGGCAGCGGCAAGATGGCTGTATGTCTTAGCCAGCTCTATAACGAGAACAAGCACGGCGTAAGAGCGGGCTATGCAAAGTTTGAGACATTCCCGGTTTGGAACCTTCCATTGAAGCATCCGGTGAACATCGCATACGAGGCAGCAACGGCAGACCTTAACGACGTCAACATGATTGACCCATTCCATCTTGAGGCTTACAACAAGATTGCGGTGAACTATAACCGCGACATCGAGATTTTCCCCGTATTGAACGCTCTCTTCGAAGGCATCTACGGCGAGAATCCATACAAGTCGCCGACAGACATGGGCGTGAACATGGTAGGCTTCTGCATCAGCGACGACAAGGTTTGCTGCGAGGCATCGAAGAACGAGATTATTCGCCGTTACTATGAGGCTACAAATAAGCTGGCTCTCGGCGCATGCAACGAAGGAGAAATCAGCAAGATACAGATGCTGTTCAACCAGGCGAAGATAACAACCGACTTCCGTCGCACCACCGTTGCAGCACGCGAGTGCCTGAAGCGTACAGGACACACATCGTCAGCTATCGAACTTGAGGACGGCACAATCATCACTGGCAATTCAAGCCCGCTGTTGGGCTGTAGCGCCGCTCTTCTGCTTAACGTGACGAAGCATCTTGCCGGAATCGACCACACAACAAAGCTCATTCCGCAGTCGATGATCGAACCGATACAGTACACCAAGACCAATTATCTTGGCGGTCACAACCCGCGTCTGCATACCGATGAGGTGCTCGTGGCGCTCTCTGTACTCTCTGAGAACGACGAGAACTGTCGCAAGGCATTGGAACAATTGCCTAAGCTGCGTGGCTGTCAGGTTCATTGCACGGTTATGCTTAGCGAAGTGGACAGAAAGATTTTCAAGAAATTGGGCATTGGACTTACATGTGAACCTGTGCAAAAGAAGCAGGTTCAATAGATATTTAGATTTATATACAACTACGTCCGGTTTGTAATATTCTCCCAATTACAAACCGGACGTTTCTATTCAACAACAAATTTTAGTTCTACTGGCAACTTTAACCATTTACGATTGACGACAATTTTCATGCGACTACCACTCTTTTGCTTTAGTACATAAGAACCGTCTTTGGGGTTAAATATAAGTGTGGCAGTCAAATCTTCAGAACCATAGTCGTTTGTTATCTCAAGCGTAGCAGTATGTTTATCTTCTATCTTTGCAGAAGTAATTAACCATTTGCGTGGATCGCGCATAGCACCAAAGTAGCCTGGTGTCTCACCAAAAAGTTCTTGACCAGATACAACAATGTTATTTTGATAGAGATTTATATGCATGTAGACTTGATATTCGTCATTACAGATACGAGCATTGAACACTTTGTCTGTTTGTGACATTATTTTTAGAGATACAAGAAAGAAGAAGAGAAGAAAGGGTACCTTTTTCATATTATTTAAGTATTGGTTATATCATTATGTTCTTTGTATGACAACTTGTTATGCTGTAATGTCCATGCAAAAATAGGGAATTTATATCAAGAATAAGGCTATTTTACGAAAAAAAATGTGTCAATAATCGTTTATTTACCTTTTAAATGTTATTTTTGCACGCAACATTAAACTTTTTATGAAAAGAGACATTTTATTTCCAGACTATATTTTTGAATCAAGTTGGGAAGTTTGCAATAAAGTAGGAGGTATATACACAGTACTTTCTACGAGAGCCAAGACGCTTGTAGAGCAGCTTGGTGACAAACTTATTTTCATAGGTCCTGACTGTTGGGGAGAAAAAAACAACCCATACTTCACAGAAGACAACAAACTCTTCGCTACATGGAGAAAGAAAACTGAAGCAGAAGGTTTAAAAGTAAAGGTTGGTAGATGGAACGTACCAGGCGCTCCTGTAGCTATTCTTGTTGACTTCAACCCTTATTTCGCAGAAAAGGATATGATTTATGGTCAACTTTGGGAGAAATACCATGTTGATAGTCTTCATGCATACGGCGATTACGACGAAGCTTCTATGTTCTCATACGCAGCAGCACTTGTTGTAGAGAGTTTCTATAATAGCGAGATAAGAGGCAATAAAAAGTCTGCAAAGGTAATTTACCATGCCAATGAATGGATGACAGGTCTCGGTGCACTCTATATCAACGACCATCTGCCACAGATAGCAACGATTTTTACAACACATGCAACAAGTATCGGACGCAGCATTGCAGGCAACAACAAGCCTCTCTATGAATACTTGGAAGCTTATAATGGTGATCAAATGGCAGCCGAGCTCAATATGAAGAGCAAACACTCGATAGAGAAACAGACTGCATTGCATGTAGATTGTTTCACAACTGTGAGTGATATCACAGCCACAGAGTGCAAGGAACTTATGGACAAACCAGTAGACGTAGTGCTGCCAAACGGCTTCGAAGATGACTTTGTGCCACAGGGCAAGACTTTCGACAAGAAGCGTGCCACAGCCCGCAAGCGTCTGCTCGACACAGCACGTGCTCTCTCTGGCGACGAGATTGAAGACGACGCAATCATCATCTCTACAAGCGGACGCTACGAATGGCGCAACAAGGGTATTGATGTCTTCATCGATGCTATGAATCGTCTGCGCACCAATGCAGAGAACCTTAAGAAGGACATAGTTGCCTTCATCGAAGTGCCGGCATGGGTGAATTGTGCACGCGAAGACTTGGCAGAGCGTTTGGCTGCTATGGAGGAAGGTGAGAAATTCGACACTCCGCTCCCTACCCCAGTCATCACTCATTGGCTGAACGAGCAACAGAACGACCGTGCATTGGGCATGATGAACTGGCTCGGCATGCACAACGCCAAGGGCGAACGCGTAAAGCTGGTGTTCATTCCGTGCTATCTCACAGGCGAGGACGGCATTGTGAACCTTTCTTATTATGATACCATCCTGGGCAACGACCTCTGTGTTTATCCTTCTTATTATGAGCCATGGGGATACACTCCTCTTGAAGCAACAGCGTTCAAGGTGCCGTGTATCACAACTGATCTTGCAGGTTTTGGACTTTGGGCTAACACTGTTGTTGGCAAGGAAAGTACCATCGAGGATGGTGTGGAGGTTATCCACCGCACAGATTACAACTACAATGAGGTAGCGGACAGCATTAAAGCTGCAGTAGAAAAGTTCACCAATGCAACAAAGCAAAAGCAGGGACGCATACGCAACAAAGCACGTGCTCTGGCAGAACATGCATTGTGGAGTAAGTTCATTACCTATTATTATGAGGCTTACGATATCGCGCTTCGCAACGCAGAGGCAAGATGCTCTAAAGTGAGTAAATAACAAAAAAGAAGAGAAAAACAACTAAATAAATAATAATTAATAACTTATGAAAATCAAAGCAGACTATGCTAATACTCCTCAGTGGAAGGAGGTAACCATCAAGTCTACACTTCCTTCAGAGTTGAAGTGTCTTGATGAACTCGCACACAACATGTGGTGGGCGTGGAACTACGAGGCTCGCAACATGTGGAAAAGCCTTGACAGCGATCTCTATGAAGAGGTTGGACACAACCCTGTAATGCTTCTCGACCGCCTTAGCTATGAGCGCAAGGAGGCTATCGTGAAGGATAAGGCAATCATGGAATCGGTAAAACAGGTATACAAGAAGTTCCGCGAGTATATGGATGTGAAGCCAGACGCAACACGTCCTTCTGTGGCTTATTTCTGTATGGAGTATGGTATCAATCAGGTTGTAAAGATTTACTCTGGTGGTCTTGGTATGCTCGCAGGTGACTATATGAAGGAGGCTTCTGACTCTAACGTAAATATGTGTGGTGTCGGCTTTCTTTATCGTTATGGCTACTTCAAGCAGACCCTCTCAATGGATGGTCAGCAGATTGCAAAGTACGATGCACAGAACTTCAACTCACTCCCAGTAGAGCGTGTGCTCGACGAGAATGGTCAGCCTATGGTTGTTGATGTTCCCTACATGAACTATCAGGTACATGCATATGTATGGGTAATGAACGTAGGTCGCATCAAGCTCTACTTACTCGATACAGATAACGATTTGAACTCAGAGTTCGACCGCCCTATCACACACGCTCTATATGGTGGTGATAACGAAAACCGCCTGAAGCAGGAGATTCTCCTCGGCATCGGTGGTATCCTCACACTCAAGAAGCTCGGTATTAAGAAAGATATCTATCATTGCAACGAGGGTCACGCAGCACTCTGCAACCTCCAGCGTCTTATTGACTACATCAAGGAAGGTCTGTCGTTCAACGAGGCTCTTGAACTCGTTCGTGCTTCTTCACTCTATACTGTTCATACTCCAGTACCGGCCGGTCACGACTACTTCGACGAATCACTCTTCGGCAAGTATATGGGCGGTTATCCTCAGATGCTCGGCATCACATGGGACGAGTTCATCGGCATGGGTCGCAACAATCCTGAGGATCACTCAGAGCGCTTCTGTATGTCTGTATTCGCTTGTAACACCTGCCAAGAGGTTAACGGCGTAAGTAAACTTCACGGTTGGGTAAGCCAACGCATGTTCGCTCCAATCTGGAAGGGTTACTATCCGGAGGAGAGCCACGTAGGCTACGTAACAAATGGTGTTCACTTCCCGACATGGACAGCTACAGAGTGGCGCAAAGTATACGCTAAGTATTTCGACAAGAACTACATTTACGACCAGAGCAACGAAAGCCTGTGGCACGCTATCTACAATGTGCCTGACGCAGAAATCTGGGAGACACGTATGGCACTCAAGAAGAAGCTCGTCAACTATATCCGCGAGAAGTTCGCTGCTACATGGTTGAAGAACCAGGGCGATCCTTCACGTGTTGTTGCCCTTCTTGACAGTATCACACCGAACGCTCTTTACATCGGCTTCTGCCGTCGCTTTGCTACATACAAGCGTGCTCACCTCCTCTTCACCGATTTGGAACGTCTTTCTAAGATCGTGAACAACCCGGAGCGTCCGGTTAAGTTCATCTTCTCAGGTAAGGCACACCCGGCTGACGGTGCTGGCCAGGGCTTGATTAAGAAGATCTTCGAGATCAGCCAGCGTCCTGAGTTCCTCGGTAAGATCATCTTCCTCGAAGACTACGACATGCAACTCGCTCGTCGCCTCGTATCAGGCGTTGATATCTGGATGAACACTCCGACACGTCCGCTCGAGGCTTCTGGTACATCTGGCGAGAAGGCTGAGATGAACGGTGTTGTAAACCTCTCAGTTCTCGACGGCTGGTGGGTTGAAGGCTATCGCGAGGGTGCAGGTTGGGCTCTCAAGCAGGAGCGTACATACCAGAATCAGGGTTATCAGGATCAGCTCGACGCAGCTACCATCTACTCACTGCTTGAGAATGAGATTCTGCCGCTCTACTACAACCGCAACGAGCAGGGCTTCAGCGAGGGTTGGATAAAGACAATCAAGAACTCTATCGCAACTATCGCTCCTCACTATACAATGAAGCGTCAGCTTGACGACTACTATGAAAAGTTCTACAACAAGGAGGCTGCAAACTTCAAAAAGCTCGCTGCCGACAATAATCGCCTTGCCAAAGAGCTCGCTACTTGGAAGGAGACAGTTGCAGAGCGTTGGGACTCTATTCGCGTAGTAAGCAAGGATGATTCTATGCTCTATGCTGCCGAGACTGGCAAGAAGTACACTCTTCGCTACGTTATCGACGAGCAGGGTTTGAACGATGCTGTTGGTCTTGAGCTTGTTTCTATCAAGACAGACAAGAACGGAGAAGACCACATCTTCAGCAAGCGCGAATTCAAGATGGTAGGCCGTGATGGCAACAACTACACATTCGAGGCTACATTTGAGCCTGACGTAGCTGGTGCATTCAAGAGCTGCGTACGTATGTACCCGAAGAACGAGAACCTTGTTCATCGTGAGGACTTCTGCTACGTTAAGTGGCTTGACTAATTGATTAATATATTCAAGTTGACGAGTAGACTCGTTGACAAATAAATAAGAAGACGAGTAGACGAATAAACGTTTTCGTAGCGTTACTATGATGCTATACAAACCTTTATCTGTCTGCTCGTTTTGCATTTAATGACCCAATTTATAGAAAACTCCGTTAATTAGACATTTCATCTGTTAAACTTTTTAAATTTTCCATCACCTAACACACTTAATAATATAAATAATTTGTACCTTTGCAGCCGATTTAGTCCGTAAAGGCTCAAAGAAGTTGCGGCACGATGCTTGCACGCCTTGCGGAAAAACCCGTTTATATAAATAAATAAATGTACGCAATCGTAGAGATTAACGGTCAGCAGTTCAAGGCTGAGCAGGGCAAGAAGCTCTTCGTTCACCACATCAAGGACGCTCAGGAAGGCCAGACTGTTGAATTCAACAAGGTGCTGCTTGTTGACAAAGAAGGTTCAGTACAGGTAGGTGCACCTGCCGTAGAAGGTGCTAAAGTTGTATGTGAAGTTGTAAATCCTCTTGTAAAGGGTGACAAGGTCATCGTATTCAAGATGAAGCGCCGCAAGGACTATCGCAAGAAGAATGGTCACCGCGCACAGTTCACAGAAGTTGCAATCAAAGAAGTAATCGCTTAAATTTAGGAGGAACAAGAAATGGCACATAAGAAAGGTGTAGGTAGTTCTAAGAACGGACGTGAATCAGCTTCTCAAAGATTAGGCGTTAAAATCTGGGGTGGCCAGAAGTGCATCGCAGGCAACATCATCGTTCGCCAGCGCGGTACAAAGCACAACCCGGGCCTGAACGTAGGTATTGGTAAGGATGACACACTCTATGCATTGGTTGACGGCGTCGTTAACTTCCGCAAGGGTCGCAAGGACAAGAGCACTGTGTCTGTAATACCTGAAGCAGAGGCTTAAATTTAATAAAAAAACTATTCCAAACAAACATATTAATCCCAATCCTCATACACTTGAGGATTGGGATTAATGCTTTTTATACATTACTACCCTTCCGTACACTAATAAATTCTTCGTTTTTTATTAGTTTTTATGCCGTAAGAAATATTTTTTATGTAATTTTGTATCTCGAATAAGATAACGAAGAATTTTATAATTAATATTTCAGATATGCTTACACTTAAACTCATCAGTGAGGAAACAGAACGTGTTATCCGCGGTTTGAACAAGAAGCACTTCAAGGGTGCTGAGGAAGCCATTAACGAAGTGCTCGCAATCGACAAGCGTCGTCGCGAGACACAGCAGGAACTTGACTCGAACCTTGCAGAAGCAAAGAAGATGGCAGCCCAAATCGGTACTCTTATGAAACAGGGCAGCAAAGAAGAGGCTGAAGAAATAAAGAAAAAAGTAGCTTCTCTTAAAGAAGTGAACAAACAGCTTGAAGAAACAAAGGCACAGGCAGAGAAAGACCTCGTGGCTAAGCTTTGCACTATTCCTAACATTCCGAACGATGATGTTCCGGAAGGCAAGGACGCAAGCGACAATGTTGTCGTTAAGGAAGGTGGTGAAATGCCGAATCTCCCGGAGGACGCTATGTGCCACTGGGATCTTTGCAAAAAGTTCAATCTTATCGACTTTGATTTGGGCGTTAAGATTACAGGTGCCGGCTTCCCTATCTATGTAGGCAAGATGGCTCGCTTGCAGCGTGCTCTTGAGGCGTTCTTCCTTGATGAAGCTCGCAAGAGTGGCTACCTTGAGGTACAGCCTCCTTACGTTGTGAACGAGGCTTCTGGTTACGGTACCGGTCAGCTTCCTGATAAGGAGGCTCAGATGTACCAGTGCCAGCTCGACAACCTCTACCTTATCCCTACAGCCGAGGTGCCAGTAACAAACATCTTCCGCGACGAGATACTCGACGAGAAAGATCTGCCTATCAAGCGTTGCGCTTACTCAGCTTGCTTCCGTCGTGAGGCTGGATCTTACGGCAAGGACGTTCGCGGTCTGAACCGTCTGCATCAATTCGACAAGGTAGAGATTGTACGCATCGACAAGCCTGAGCATTCATACCAGTCGCTCAACGAGATGCTCGACCATGTAGAGGGCCTGCTTAAGAAGCTCGAACTCCCCTACCACATCCTGCGTCTTTGCGGTGGTGACATGAGCTTCACATCTGCTATCTGCTACGACTTCGAGGTATGGAGCGCCGCACAGAAGCGTTGGCTTGAGGTTTCTTCCGTATCTAACTTCGAGAGCTATCAGGCAAATCGTCTGCATTGTCGCTATCGCAATTCGGAGACAAAGAAGACCGAGCTTTGCCACACTCTCAATGGTTCTGCACTTGCTTTGCCGCGTATAGTGGCTGCAATCATCGAGAACAACCAGACACCTGAAGGCATCCGTGTACCGAAAGTACTCGTACCATACTGCGGTTTCGAGATGCTCGACGATAAGAACTTTTAATTAATTACAACGGAGATTTGAGAGTTAAGATTTGCACGTTGCGAAAGCGTATGATATTTACACGTATAACAACAGGCAGTCGTAGCTCTCAAATTTTTGTTTTAATTCATCTACAAAGCAAACATCAACAAATCTAATCCGTTACTACCTATGAACAAAATTGTCCTTAAAAAGCAACTTTCTGAAAAGGTATTCCTTTTTGAAATCGAAGCGCCATTGATTGCCAAGAGCCGTAAGGCTGGTAACTTCATTATCGTCAGAGTTGGCGAGAATGGCGAGCGTGTGCCGCTTACTATTGCTGATGCAAGCATTGAGCGTGGCACTATCACTATTGTGGTGCAGAAAGTTGGATTGTCATCAACCAAGCTGTGCGATCTTAACGAGGGCGACTACATCACCGACGTTGTAGGACCGCTCGGCAACCCTACCCATATAGAAAACTTCGGAACTGTAGTATGTGCTGGTGGTGGCGTTGGCGTAGCTCCAATGCTTCCTATCATCCGTGCATTGAAGGCTGCTGGCAACCGCGTGCTTTCGGTTATCGCAGGTCGTTCTAAAGAACTTGTTATTCTCGAAAACGAAGTTCGCCAGAGTTCTGACGAACTCATCATAATGACTGACGATGGTTCGTATGGCGAAAAGGGTGTTGTGACCGTAGGTATCGAGAAGTTCATCACTCAAGAGGAGCATGTGGACAAGGTGTTCGCAATTGGTCCTCCTATCATGATGAAGTTTTGCTGCCTCATGGCACAGAAGTATAACATACCGGTTGAGGTATCGCTCAATACTATCATGGTTGACGGCACGGGCATGTGTGGTGCTTGCCGACTCTCTATTGGCGGCAAGACCAAGTTCGTATGTATCGACGGACCGGAGTTCGATGGTTCGCTTGTCGATTGGGACGAGATGTTCAAACGTATGGGCACTTTCCGCGATGCAGAACGCGAAGAGATGGAGCATTACGAAGAGCATTTGCGTGGCTTTGCAAAGCAAGAGGAACTTCACACTTGCGAGACTTGCATGGATGTAGAGCCAACAACTGAGACTATCGAAGAACTCACCAATCGCGATTCTGAATGGCGTAAGGAGCTTCGTGCAGCAATGAAGCCTGCAGAACGCAAGGCTATTGAGCGTGTAGCAATGCCTGAGCTTGACCCCGTGTATCGTGCAACCACACGTACCGAGGAAGTAAACAAAGGATTGACAAAGCAGATGGCTGTACGCGAGGCTCATCGTTGTCTCGACTGCGGAAAGCCAGCTTGTGTAGAAGGCTGCCCAGTTAACATCAATATTCCTTCATTCATCAAGAACATCGAACGCGGACAGTTCCTCGCTGCTGCCAAGGTTCTTAAGAGCACATCTGCTCTGCCTGCTGTCTGCGGTCGTGTATGTCCGCAGGAGAAGCAATGCGAGAGCAAGTGTATCCATCTTAAGATGAACGAACCGGCTGTAGCTATCGGCTACCTGGAGCGCTTCGCTGCCGACTTCGAGCGCGAGAGCGGCAACATCGCTCTGCCCGACCTTGCTCCGAAGAATGGTATAAAGGTGGCTGTAGTTGGTAGCGGTCCTTCAGGACTCAGCTTTGCTGGCGACATGGCTAAGAAGGGTTATGAAGTGCATGTATTCGAGGCATTGCACGAGATTGGCGGCGTATTGAAATATGGCATCCCCGAGTTTCGTCTGCCTAATCACATCGTTGATGTAGAGATAGAGAACCTCAAGAAGATGGGCGTTGAGTTCCAGACCGACTGCATCGTTGGAAAGACGATAACTGTCGACCAGCTCGAATCTGAAGGTTTCAAGGGTATCTTCGTGGGCTCGGGCGCAGGTCTGCCTAACTTCATGAACATCAAGGGCGAGAATTCGCTCAACATCATGTCATCTAACGAGTATCTCACTCGCGTAAACCTCATGGATGCTGCCAATCCACTCGCCGACACACCTCTTAATATAGGTAAGCATGTGCTCGTTGTAGGCGGAGGCAACACCGCTATGGACTCTTGCCGTACTGCTAAGCGCTTGGGTGGCGACGTTACTCTTGTATATCGTCGTTCTGAGGCAGAGATGCCTGCACGTCTTGAGGAGGTGAAGCATGCAAAGGAGGAAGGTATCAATTTCCTCACATTGCACAACCCGATAGAATATATCGCCGACGAGAAGGGCGCAGTGAAGGCTGCCGTGCTTCAGGTTATGGAACTTGGAGAGCCTGACGCAAGCGGACGCCGCTCACCGGTGCCGGTTGAGGGTAAGACCGTTACTCTCGATGTCGACCAGGTGATCGTTGCAGTTGGCGTATCTCCAAACCCACTTGTTCCAAAGTCGATCGAAGGTCTTGAGCTTGGCAGAAAAAACACTATCGCCGTTAACGACCAGATGCAGAGTTCGCGTCCGGAAATTTTCGCAGGTGGCGACATCGTTCGTGGCGGAGCTACCGTTATCCTTGCTATGGGCGACGGCAGAAGAGCGGCTGCGTCTATGGATGAGAAGCTCAGAGGATAAGACAATGAACGGATAACAAACAGATAACGAAAAATAACGAACGAAATAAAGGAGTCGGAAACAAGCAACCGGCTCCTTTATTTCTGACAAGAATGACAACTTACGATAATAACAATTGAAAGAAAACACAATGTCAGGATTCTACACAATAATACTTCTAATATTAAGTAACATCTTCATGACTTTAGCTTGGTACGGACATCTCAAGCTACAGCAGACTGGCACGTCGAGCCATTGGCCGCTTATAGGCGTCATCGTATTCTCGTGGATGATAGCATTCTTTGAATATTGCTGCCAGGTACCAGCCAATCGTATCGGCTTTCAAGGCAACGGCGGACCGTTCTCACTTGTGCAGCTGAAGGTTGTACAGGAATGCGTCAGCCTCATTGTCTTTGCCGTGATAGCCAACGTAATGTTCCAGGGCGAATCGCTCAGATGGAACCATCTGCTTGCCTTCGTGTTCCTCGTAGCGGCAGTTTATCTTGTTTTCAAATAATAAGCCATGCCGAAGACTCCCGAACAAATTCTATACCATACGCTATACAAGCGTTTTCAGAAAGCTCTAACAGACTTCTCTATGCTCTCTGACGGTGACCGCATACTTATCGGTCTCTCAGGCGGTAAAGATTCGCTCTGTCTGCTTGAGATGCTTGCACAGCGACAGCGCATTTACAAGCCACGGATAGAAGTAGAAGCCGTACATGTGCGCATGGCGAACGTGAGCTACGAATCAGACACATCTTATTTGGAGTCTTTTGCCAAAGAGCACGGCGTGAAGCTGCACATCGTGCAGACTGCATTCGACGATACCACTCCTTCTGACAAACCTGTTTGTTTCCTTTGTTCGTGGCACAGACGTAAGGCTTTGTTCCGCTTCGCACAAGAAAACGGCTTCAACAAGATTGCACTCGGACATCATCAAGACGATATTATTCACACTGCGATGCTCAACACCTTCTTCCAAGGCTCGTTCTCTACGATGCCAGCCGTGAAGCAAATGGACAAGATGCCTGTGACTATCATTCGTCCATTGTGTTTGGAACACGAAAGAGATATAGCACAGTATGCTCAACTCCGCCAATACGTAAAGCAGAAAAAGGCATGTCCGCACGAGCGTAACACCAACCGTACACAGATGAGACGCATATTTGAAGAAATAGAGAAAACGAACCCCGAAGCACGCTATTCCGTATGGCACGCCTTGCAGAAAGGCGGAAAACTCGTGGAATAACACGGTCAAATTACATTTCGGTTACAAATAGTTGGCTATAAAATTGCCTGTTTGATAGAAAATTCATACATTTGCACTAAATTAAGAATACGGACTATGAAGTTAGCAATAATGACTAAATCCACTTTCTTTGTGGAAGAAGACAAAATACTTGCAGCCCTCTTCGATGTTGGGTTAGACAATTTGCACCTTTATAAGCCAGAGACTTCGCCTATTTATTCAGAGCGACTATTGTCGTTGCTGCCTGATAAAGCCTACGAGAAGATATTCGTACACGGACATTACTACCTCAAGGATGAATATTGCCTTGCAGGAATACATCTTGATAATGCTGCGGAGCCAGTGCCTGAAGGCTATAAAGGTAAAGTCGGACGCACATGTCGCGACCTCACACAGCTTAAAGAACTCAAAAAACAATCAGCATACATTTTTCTTGGTAACGTTTTTAATAGCCAGTCAGAGCCATTAGAACCTTCTACGTTCACGATGAACGAATTGGAAGATGCTGCCGACAAAGGATTGATTGACAAGCGAGTGTACGCATTGGGTGGAATGAATGTTGATAACATACAAATAGCACGTGACCTTGGTTTCGGCGGAGTGGTTATCCGTGGCGACCTCTGGAACAAGTTCAACATCCACAATCAAATGGATTACAAAGAACTCATAAATTACTTTGAGAAATTAAGAAAGCTTATATATTAAAACCTAACAAATAACAACAATTAAAGATGAGTGAACAAAACTCTTTTTTGGTATTCTCAGGTACAAGCACGAGATACCTTGCAGAGAAGATCTGCGCAAGTTTGGGTTGTCCTTTAGGCAATTTGGTAGTAACCAGATTCTCTGACGGCGAGTTCGCAGTATCGTACGAGGAGTCTATCCGCGGTCGCGACGTATTCCTCGTTCAGAGCACATTCCCGAATTCAGACAATCTTATGGAATTGCTCCTTATGATTGACGCAGCGAAGCGCGCTTCTGCACGCCACATCATCGCCGTTATTCCTTATTTCGGCTGGGCTCGTCAGGACCGTAAGGACAAGCCACGTGTTAGCATCGGTGCGAAGCTTGTTGCCGACCTTCTGAGCGCTGCAGGTATCGATCGTCTTATCACAATGGACTTGCATGCTGACCAGATCCAGGGCTTCTTTGATGTACCGGTAGACCACCTTTACGCTTCTGGTGTTATTCTGCCTTATCTGCAGAGCCTGAACCTGAAGACTGACGAATTTGTTATCGCTTCGCCTGACGTTGGCGGTTCTAAGCGTGCTAACACTTACGCTAAGTACCTCGGTTGTCCGCTCGTGCTCTGCAACAAGACCCGCGCTCGTGCAAACGTTGTTGACACCATCCAGATTATCGGTGACGTTAAGGGCAAGCACGTGATTATCGTAGACGACATGGTAGACACAGCAGGTACAATCACAAAGGCAGCCGACGTAATGAAGGAGGCTGGTGCGCTGAGCGTTCGTGCTTGTGCTTCTCACTGTGTAATGTCTGGTCCTGCTTCTGAGCGTGTTCAGAACTCTGCATTGGAGGAGATTGTTTTCACCGACTCAATCCCTTACTCAAACCGTTGTGCTAAGGTTAAGCAGCTTTCTGTTGCAGACATGTTCGCAGAGACCATCCGCCGCGTTATCAGCAACGAGAGCATCAGCTCACAGTATCTCGTATAATAAACCGTAGATCGTAAGATTTCTATTAGATATTGAGATACGAGCAAAATATAAAGGGCAAAAGTAGATTCTTATTTTCTACTTTTGCCCTTTTTCCTGTATATATGCCAATTTATATGCTAGTAACAAGGATCACCCCAAAAGTTTAACGCATTAACATATTTTGCACCTGAAGCAAAGATCGTAGAATCATGTCTATAAACAGAATTGATACAAATACAAAAAAAATCGTACCTTTGCAAGAGACATTTCAGATAACAAGACATTAATAATTTAATTTTAGAAACGAATGATTTAAATAATAATATGCAGATACTATTAGCAAATGCCAAAATTATGTTTGGCAAGACAGACAGAAAGCCACTCTCAACACCACTCTTTCAGACCACAGCCGACATGCTGGCTGCAGAAATGGCAAAAATGGATATGGAGGATTTGGCTCGTCAACTTAATTGCAGTAAGAAGATTGCCACGGAAAACTGGATACGCTACCAGAACTTCGTGGTTGCCGAAAAGATGCCAGCCCTGCTTGCTTACAATGGTCAGGCATATAAGCATCTGCGTGCTGCCACCTTGAGCGAAGAGGCTTTAGAATACGCTCAGAAACATCTCTGGATTACATGCTTTCTCTACGGATTACTCCGTCCCATGGATGCCGTCGTACCCTATCGCATGGAACATTACGTCTCTCTCGAAACCACAAACGATAAACCTATCAACCATTTTTGGAGAGACAAACTGACAGATGTGCTTATCGCGAGCGTGCAAGCTGATGATGGCATTCTCCTGCATCTCTCTACCGAGGAATACGAACATCTTTTCGATTGGAAAAGGGTATGCAAGGAAGTGACGGTTGTTCAGCCTCACTTCTACATACGACAAAAAGACGGCAGTTTGAAGACGCAGGCGGTATGGGCAAAATCATGTCGTGGAGCGATGGTACGCTTTATTCTGAACAATCGTCTCGTCACTCCAGAGGAACTTAGCGGATTCAGTTATGAGTGTTTTGAATTCGCTCCACAGTTAGGTGACACGACCGTTCCTCATTTTGTTAGAGAAGCATGACGAACATAAGCCATAAGAGCTGGGTGATTAGGAGAATTCCACCTGCTCCACTTCTTTCACAAGCGAATCCTTTCCGTTGAGCAAGTAATACTTCACTCTTACTACGTTGTTTATCTCGGCGGATCCTTTCACTTTTATATGTAGAGTTTTGCCATACACGGTGGTGTCTCGGCGCGATGGGTAGGACACGAGTTGCAGGAATTGTTTGGTCGAACCGCTACCGATGTAGTACAATCCAACGCTATCTGCAACGATTGTCGTATCTGCCACCTTTGCTCGCGTCTTCTTGTTTATCAAACCCGTGTCGGCAGGTTCAAACACCGAAGACGCAACCGTATCACCCAACTTCGGCGAAGGAGCGAAACGACAGCTTGCAACAGCAAATCCCATAGCAACGATGCACGCAGCAATTAACAATATCGATTTCATCTTATACTTTTTTTAGAATATACCATTGTTAGAATATACATGTAAGGAAGGAGGCTAAAGCCTCCAACCTTCCTACTCCTTCATCGACAGCGATATACGTTGGCGCTTGCAATCCACTTCCGTCACACGCACTACCACATGCTGATGCAGCTTCACAACATCGTTCGGGTCCTTCACATATCGGTCAGCAAGCTGCGAGATATGTACAAGTCCGTCCTGATGCACACCTACATCTACAAAAGCCCCGAAGTTCGTGATGTTCGTCACGATGCCAGGCAGAAGCATACCCACCTGCAAATCGCCTATCTCGTGCACACGTGGGTCGAACTCGAACACCTCAACCGCAGCACGTGGGTCGCGACCTGGTCGTTGTAACTCAGCCATGATATCGGTGAGCGTAAGCATACCGACGGTCGGTGTGACATAGGCATCGAGCTTTATGGTCTTCTGCAGGTTCTTATCCTCAATCAGTTGTGCTACGGTACAGCCTTTGTCCTCTGCCATGCGCTTGACGATGTCGTAACTTTCGGGATGTACGGCACTGTTGTCAAGCGGATTCTTCGCATTCGGAATGCGCAGGAAGCCGGCACACTGCACGAACGTAGCCGGACCAAGACGCGGCACCTTCTTCAGCTCCGCACGTGACTTGAACGCTCCGTTCTTCTCTCTGTACTCTACAATGTTCTTAGCTGTCGTGGTGTTCAGACCGCTGACGTATGTTAGCAGATGGCGACTGGCGGTGTTGAGATTGACACCGACGGTATTCACACACGACTCTACAACCATATCAAGAGATTTCTTCAGCTCCGACTGGTCTACGTCGTGCTGATACTGTCCGACACCGATGCTCTTCGGGTCAATCTTCACAAGCTCAGCGAGCGGGTCCATGAGTCGGCGACCGATGGAGACGGCACCACGCACCGTGACATCCTCGTCGGGGAACTCCTCGCGTGCGGCTTCAGAGGCAGAATAGACCGATGCTCCGTCCTCGCTGACGACGAAGACGTGTATATTGCTATCGAGACCGATTTCTTTAAGGAATGCCGCTGTCTCTCTGCTCGCCGTGCCATTGCCGACGGCTATTGCCTCGATGGCGTATCGTTCGACCATGGCGAGCACCTGGCGTGCTGCGCCACGGGTATCGCTCTTGGGCGGATGCGGATAGATAGCCTCGAAATGGAGCAGTGTGCCCTGTGCGTCGAGACAAACCACCTTGCAACCGGTGCGGAAACCAGGGTCTACACCCATGACACGCTTCTGTCCGAGCGGAGCAGCAAGAAGAAGTTGGCGCAAGTTTTCAGCGAATACGCTGATAGCCTCTTGATCGGCAGTCTGTTTGCTCGACACGGAGAACTCTGTCTCGATGGAAGGCTTGAGTAGTCGCTTGAAAGCATCGTCGGCAGCCTCGGCAACGAGTTTACTGCACTCGCCGTAGCCACGGACGTATTGCGCCTTTATCTTATCTTTGCATACCTCGTCATTAGCAGAGATGCTCACCTTCAAAAATCCCTCACGCTCACCACGACGCATTGCCAACAATCGATGCGACGAACAACGGCGGAGCGACTCTGAGAACTCAAAATAGTCGCGGTATTTCTGCGCCTCCTCCGTATCCGCTTTAGCCTTCACCACCTTCGAGGTGATGACGGCTTCGCGTCTGTACACACTTCTTACCGATTTGCGCACATTCTCGTTCTCGTTGACAGCTTCGGCTATAATGAACTTCGCACCCTCGAGAGCCTCTTCCATCGATTTCACTTCGCCTTTCACGAAACGCTCAGCTGTACGGTTGATGTTCTCATCAAGTTGCAGCAGAATGGCGTTGGCAAGCGGTTCGAGTCCGTTCTGACGAGCAATGTCTGCCTTTGTACGGCGCTTCGGTTTGTATGGCAGATATATATCTTCAAGTTCGGACAGCGTCCAACAATCTTCAATACGCTTGCGCAACTCGTCGGTAAGTTTGCTCTGAGCCTCGATGGTAGAAAGTATTGTCTCCTTGCGCTTCGCAATGTCGGTGAGTTTCTCGCGCATCAGTGCAATGTCTGACACCTGCACCTCGTCCATGTTGCCGGTCATCTCCTTGCGGTAGCGACTGATGAACGGTATGGTGCAATTCTCGTCGAGCAACTGTAGTGTGTTCTCCACTCCGCGCTGTGGCAAGCCAAGCGCATCAGATATTATTCGTGTATATGTATTCATCTTGTTTGTTTTATACTACAAATTTAGTGGAAATAGAAGAGAATACAAAATAGAATACGACTTTTTTAGCCTATACTTCTAACTTCTACCTAAGTAAAGTTGATGTTTTACAATCTGCAAGTGGCACTTAAGCATAGCAGATGTGGTACTTAAACATTGTAGAAGTGCCACTTAATCACAATATCTAAAGAACTAAAAGACAATATACAGGATTTTTACAAAAGCCTGTCAAATGAAAAAAATGAGAACAGACCATTCGGAGTTGCCACAATCGTGCATTTCATAACATGAAACTCCGAACGGTCTGTTCTCAATTGTAATTAATTATGTCCACTTATCTTCTTTGTAACATAAGCATCAATCACAGCCACAGCCGTAATGTTCACTATGTCACGTACCGAACTCTCAAAGTCGGTAAAGTGGATTGGCTTATTCAAGCCCATCTGAATCGGGCCTATGATCTCGGCATCCGGGTCAAGTGCCTGCAACATTTTGTAGCTGCTCTGTGCACTGCTCATATTCGGGAACACGAGAGTGTTGACATCTTTACCCTTCAGACGTGTGAATGGATACTTGTCATCGCGCAACTGCTTATTTAGCGCAAAGTTCACCTGCATCTCGCCATCGATACACAAGTCAGGGTAGCGTTGCTGCAAATCATCGACTGCCGCATGTACCTTAACCGGGCTACCTACCTCGTCGGTGCCGAAGTTAGAGTAGCTAATCATTGCTATGTTAGGTTCCTCGTTGAAGAAGCGTACGGTGTTAGCCGAGAGGCGTGCCACATCGGCAAGAATATGCTCGTCGGGATGGCGGTTGATGAGTGTGTCAGACACAAAGAATACGCCTTTTTTTGTATTAAGGATATGCATTGTTGCAAATGTGCTATACTCCTTACGAATACCAATCACCTCCTTCGCAACCTTGATAGTGTTAGAATACTTAGTGTAAAGACCGGTGATGAATGCATCGGCATCGCCCGTTTCTACCATCATCATACCGAAGTAGTTGCGCTCATACATCTTGTCGTATGCCTCCTCGAAGGTGTAGCCCTGACGTGCACGCTTCTTCGCGAGATGCTTAGCGTATGTGGCACGGCGTCCCTGCTCCTGATCGGCACGCATGTCTACGATGTCAATGCCCTCAAGACTTAGCTTCAGACGCTGGGCAAGTCGTTGCAGACGATCGGGGTTGCCGAGAAGTACTGGATGGCAGATGCCCTCAAGGCGTGCCTGAACGGCAGCCTTCATCATAGATGGGTGACCACCCTCGGCGAACACTACGCGCTGCGGATGCAGACGGGCTGTGTCGTGGAGGTTGCGTGTGAGCTTTGTCTCCTGACCCAGCAGCTCCATAAGATTCTTCTTGTAGGCGTCCCAGTCGGTGATGGCCTTGCGTGCTACTCCACTCTCTATTGCAGCCTTGGCAACAGCCGCACTCACCTCTGTGATAAGACGGGGGTCGACAGGTTTCGGGATGAAGTATTTCGGACCGAACGTGAGATCGTTAACGTGATATACCTCATTCACGATATCTGGCACGGGCTGCTTCGCGAGGTCGGCAATAGCATGAACGGCAGCCATCTTCATCTCCTCGTTGATAGCCTTGGCGTGAACGTCGAGTGCTCCACGGAAGATGTACGGGAAACCGATTACGTTGTTTATTTGGTTGGGATAGTCGCTTCTGCCAGTAGACATGAGCACGTCGGGGCGGCTTGCCATTGCGTCCTCGTAGCTGATCTCAGGCACGGGGTTGGCAAGGGCGAACACGATAGGCTGGTCTGCCATAGAGCGAATCATATCCTGCGAGAGCACGTTGCCCTTAGAGAGTCCGACGAACACGTCGGCGCCCTTCACGGCTTCCTCAAGGGTGTGTACATCCGTACGCTTTGTGGCGAACAGGGCCTTCTGCGGAGTGAGGTTCGGACGGTCGGCGGTGATAACACCCTTCGAGTCGAGCATCACGATATTCTCTACTTTTGCGCCAAGCGCTACGTACAACTTAGTGCAACTGATGGCAGCTGCTCCTGCTCCGTTTACAACAATCTTTACGTCGGCGATGTTCTTGCCGGCTACCTCAAGCGCATTCTTCAAACCGGCTGCCGAAATGATGGCTGTGCCGTGCTGGTCGTCGTGCATCACGGGGATGTCGAGGGTCTTCTTCAGACGCTCTTCAATATAGAAGCACTCTGGTGCCTTAATATCCTCAAGGTTGATACCACCAAAGGTCGGTGCAATCTTCTCTACTGCCTCGCAGAACTTCTCCGGATCCTTTTCAGCAACCTCGATGTCGAATACATCGATGCCGCCATATATTTTAAAGAGCAGGCCTTTGCCTTCCATAACTGGTTTACCGCTCATTGCTCCAATGTCGCCAAGACCTAATACGGCGGTGCCGTTTGAAATGACGGCGACAAGATTGCCTTTGTCTGTGTACTTATACACATCGTCCGGATTCTGCTGAATCTCGAGACACGGGAAAGCTACACCAGGAGAATACGCCAAACTAAGGTCGGTCTGGGTGTGGTAAGGCTTGGTCGGCTTCACCTCAATTTTGCCAGGACGTCCACTTTCGTGATACTCCAATGCACTTTCTTTTGTGATTTTAACCATTGTATTAAATAATTATTAGATATAGAATTTCACCGCAAAGTTACTGAAAAAGCTTGGATTAAAAGCATTGCTTAAAAGATTGTTTCGCCCGTTTTATTTAAAATAACATAAAAACTCGCAACACTTTGAAAGTTTTTTATACTTTTGTGAAAAATTATTGCGATATTCATCATATTATAAACAAAGATTTATGCACAAGGAAAGTTCTCAAACATGCTATAAGTTGGAATTGCGCAACAGAATACTAAAGGCTGCTATGACAGAATTTTTACACAAAGGCGTGAAGTCTGTAAAAATGGATGACATAGCAAATGCTCTTGCTATATCCAAACGCACGTTGTATGAGATTTACTCTAACAAAGAGGAGCTTCTGCTTGAGGCGGTGCATATTCATGAGGAGGAGTTCAACGACCACATGATGCAGTATAGCCAGAACAAGAATCATAGTGTGATGGATATCATTATCGAGTTTTACAAGAAGAAACTACTTGCTATTGCGGACGTATCTCCTTTATTCTTAGTTGAACTACGCAAGTACAAGCAGGTTGTAGCATATCTCGAACAGTTAAATGCTGAACGCCACAACAACGCCTTGCTATTCTTCAGACGTGGTGTAAGAGAGGGGTTCTTCCGTTCGGACATCAACTTCGACATTATTCTTAAAACAAGTTCTGCGTCTGCCAACTACGCTATGGAAACCCAAATGTATAAAGAATATAGCATAACTACAATCATGCACAACACCATTTTCCTTTATCTGCGCGGTATTTGCACCACGAAAGGCATAAAGGAACTTGACGCTGCAATCGCCGAATAAGCATCATATAAAAATTTAATAAAGCCTTAGTAAAACATTCGTACACAAGAATGTACGTACATTTACCAAGGCTTTATTTTGTATATAAAAAAGTACAATTTTATCTTTACAAACGTGTAACCGACTTCACTCCCTTCACGGTGCGCAGCTTCTTCAACAACGCGTCGAGCTTCGACGTGTCATCAATCAGCACGTTCAGATTGCCGCTGAACAGTCCGTCGTGACTGTCGATGTTTATCGACTTCATCACAATCTTTTGCTCCTTAGAGATGATGCTTGTGATGTTGTTCACGATGCCGAGGTCGTCGTTGCCTACTACGCGCAACGTTATGTTATACTGCGATGTTCCCTTGCCGCTCCATCTTGCTTTCACTATTCGATAGCCGAAGCGCTTACGCAGTTCGGGGGCGTTCGGACAGTCCTGGCAATGTATCTTGATGCCGCCGTTCACAGTCACGAAGCCGAATATCTGGTCGCCATAGATAGGATGGCAGCATTGTGCCAGCGAGTAGTCCACGCCTTTAAGGTTGCGGTCGATAACCAGCTCGTCGTCTGACGACTTTGTGCGGAAGTTGTTTGCGTTATTGTCTTTGTCAAGCACAAACTCTTCTGCCGAACGTATCGCAGCGCCCATCTTCTGGTTTGCGCCGTGTTCTTTCTCGGCTATGTATCCGTCCACAACATCGTTGATGTCTATCTTCTCGTCTACGAGTTGTCTGTAGAAGTCGGAAGTCTCCTTGAAACCCATCTTCGAGATGAGATGGTAAAGCACGCTCTCCTCAAGCTCTATCTTTCGGTTCTTGAACTTGCGCTCGAGCATCTCTTTCGCAAACACTCCGTCCTTCACCTTCAGCTCCTTCAGCGCAAGGCGTATCTTCGACTTCGCACGCGAGCTTTGCACGATGTTCAGCCACTCCTGCTTCGGCGTCTGGTTGTTCTGCGTCAGAATCTCTATTGTGTCGCCCGAGTGAAGCACCTCTCTGAACGAAACGTTCCTGCCGTTTATCTTGCCGCCGACACACTTGTTGCCGACGCCTGAGTGTATGTGGTAGGCGAAGTCGAGCACGGTCGATCCTTTCGGAAATTTCAGCAGATCGCCTTTCGGCGTGAATACGAACACCTCATCTTCGTACAGATCCATCTTGAACTGGTCCATAAGCTGCAAGCTGTCGCCTGCTTCGAGTGCTGCTCGTATGTTGTTGAGCCAATCGTCTATGCCCGAATCGCCCTTGATGCCCTTATAGCGCCAGTGCGCAGCCAGACCTTTCTCGGCTATCTCGTCCATGCGCTCGGTGCGTATCTGCACCTCCACCCACTTCTGCTCCGGACCGAGCACGGTTATGTGCAGACTCTCGTAGCCGTTCGACTTCGGCACCGAGAGCCAGTCGCGCAGACGCTTCGGGTTAGGCTGGTACATGTCGGTGATGAGCGAGTAGGTCTGCCAGCATTGCATCTTCTCTTCGCTCAGCGGCGAGTCGATGATGATGCGTATAGCGAAGAGGTCGTAGATGCCCTCGAATCCGCATTGCTGCTTCTTCATCTTCTGCCATATCGAGTGTATGCTCTTCGTTCTGCCTTTTATATGACTCTTTATGCCCATGGCGTCGAGTTTCTCGGCGATAGGCTTTATGAACTTCTCAATATATGCGTCGCGAGAGCGCTTCGTCTCGTTCAGCTTCTCCTTTATCATATAGTAGGCGTCGTGCTCAAGATACTTCAGGCTGAGATCTTCCAACTCGCTCTTCAGCTTATAGAGGCCCAGCTTGTGTGCCAGCGGAGCATACAGATAACTCGCTTCTTCGGCCACCTTTTGCTGCGCTTCGTTGTTTTCCGTATCGCGGATATGGCGCATAAGCACCACGCGCTCCGATATCATAATCAGTACCACGCGCATGTCCTCGGCGAACGAAAGCAGAAGGTTGCGAAAGTTCTCGCTCTCTATCACCGGCGACTTGCGGTATAGCTCATGAATGCGTACAAGGCCACGGATGATATGCGCTATGCTCGCACCGTATTCCTTCTCTACCTGCTCGATTGTGAGACTCTCGTTCGCCACGCTGTTGTAGAGCAATATCGACAGCACGCAGTCGCGCTTCATGCCTATCTCCTCAAGCTCGAGCAAAGCGGTGCGAAAACTCATAAGTATAGGATTTAGCCCGAAAACATCTCTATTTATCTTATTCTCTTGGAGTTCTGATTCGATTTGGGCACGTACCTTGACAGCATCTTCTTCCGCATACTCGTCACCCATCAGCGACTTCAACTGCTCGGCTATCTCAAGGAGCGTTGTCCTTTCTTCGTCTGTAAATTTGAACTTTTCTTCCATAATTACTATGTTGTAAAAACATTTAATATGAAGACAAAGGTAAAAATAAAATCTGACAAACAATAGCTTTACACAATTGTTTATTCGTCATTCACAGAATTTATAATTAATTTTGCATATAAATACTAATCTCATATATAATAACAATGGCAAAGATAAAGATCGAGACACCGAAGGGCGACATCATCGTGCGCCTCTACGACGACACCCCGAAACATCGTGACAATATGCTGAAGCTCGTTGAAGAGGGCTTCTACAACGGAACGCTGTTCCACCGCGTCATCAAGGACTTCATGGTGCAGGGCGGCGACCCCGACAGCAAGAATGCGCCAAAGGGCAAGCAGCTTGGTGCAGGCGGACCCGATTACACTATTGAGGCTGAGTTCACACCTACACACTTCCACAAGCGCGGCGCTCTTGCTGCAGCACGCTTAGGCGACGAGGTTAACCCCAACAAGGAGTCGAGCGGCAGCCAGTTCTACATCGTGCTCGGCGAGAAGTACAACCAGGGACAGCTCAAGCAGATGGAGAAGCAGATGAAGCAGAACCAGGAGACCATCACCTTCAACGACCTTGTGACCTACTACAAGAAGGAGATTATGGAGATGCGCAAGAACCGCGACCGTGCCGGACTGCAGGAAATGCAGGAGCGCCTTATGAAAGAGGCGAAGGAGATATGCAAGCAGAATCCCGTGGGCTTCAGTGCTGAGCAGATGGAGGCTTACACAACCATTGGCGGCACTCCGTTCCTCGATGGCGAGTACACCGTGTTCGGAGAGGTAGAGGAAGGACTGGACGTTGTAGACGCTATACAGAACGCCGACACCGACCGTGCCGACCGTCCTACTGAGGACATCGCCATGACTATCACACGTATTGACTAACAATCCATTATGACACCGACAGAAGAGAAAGCACTTACCGTATACAAAGCAAGTGCGGGTAGCGGAAAGACGTTCACGCTATCCGTAGAATACATAAAGTTGCTCATCAAGAACCCGATGAGTTTCCGTTCGACACTCGCTGTTACGTTTACGAACAAAGCCACTGAGGAGATGAAGACACGTATCCTCAGTCAGCTTTATGGTATATGGAAGCAGCTCCCGAAGTCGAAGGATTATATAGAAAAGATAAAGAGCGAACTTGGTGTGACCGAACAGTTTATGTCCGATCGCGCCAAGATCGCTCTTTTTAATATTGTACACAGCTACAGCTACTTCCGCATCGAGACCATCGACTCGTTCTTCCAGAGTGTGCTGCGCAACCTTGCACGCGAGCTCGACCTCACGGCCAACCTGCGCATCGAGCTTAACGACCGACAGATTGAGAGCATCGCCGTCGACGAGATGATCGACGAACTGGGCGAAAAGGACGAACTGCTAAAATGGATTCTCGGCTATATCAAGGAGAATATCGACGACGACAAGAACTGGAACGTCATAGGCTACATAAAGTCGTTCGGCGAGAACATCTTCCGCGAGTTCTACAAGACAAAGAGCAAGGAGCTTAACACATTGCTGCACGAGAAGGGCTTCTTCGAGCAGTACACCAAGCGCATCAGAACCATACGCGACGAAGCCGAAGCGGAACTGAAAAGTGTTGCGGCGGAGTTCTTCGAGGCTCTCGAAACGGAGGGCGTTGACATCACCGACCTTAGCTACGGCAAGTCGGGTCCTGCAGGCTACTTCATCAAACTGCAGAACGGACAATACGACGAGAGCATCATCACGGGCAGAGTGCAGAAGGCGCTCGACGAAGCCTCTGCCGACTGCTGGACAAAGAAGAGTGCACCGCCATCGCTGCGCCACTTCGCCGAGGATACCATCGTGCCGCTTCTCGAAAAGGCAGAATCTACACGCCGAAGCAACTGGAAGATGTACGCATCGGCGGTGCTCACGCTGAAGCATCTCAACCAGCTGCGCCTGCTCAACAGCATTGAGCGGAAGGTGCGCGAGATGAACGTCGAGGCGAACCGCTTCCTGCTCAGCGACACCCACACCCTACTCCACTCGCTCATCAAGGATACCGACTCACCGTTCATCTTCGAGAAGATAGGCTCGCATCTGGAGAACGTGATGATCGACGAGTTCCAGGACACGAGCACCGTGCAATGGCAGAACTTCAAGGTGCTGCTCGAGGAGTGCATGAGCCACAGCGAAGAGCACGGCAACCTGATTGTGGGCGACGTGAAGCAGAGCATCTACCGCTGGCGTTCGGGCGACTGGCGTATGCTGAACAACATCAAGGGCGAGTTTCCGCAGATGAGCGACATGCTCGACATACGCACGCTGACGCACAACTACCGTTCGTCGCGCCGTGTCATCAACTTCAACAACGCTTTCTTCGAGCGTGCCGCCGAGATAGAGTTCAACGACCTTAAGGAGTGCTGCGGCGAGGACGACATGCAGCTTGCCGAACAGCTGAAGAGTGCGTATGCCGACGTGTGCCAGCAGGTACCCGACAAGCGCGAGGACACCGGATACGTACACATCGAGCTGCTTCCGCAGGACGACTACACCGACATCACGCTCAACAAGACGGTCGAGACCGTAGACCATCTGATAGAACTCGGCGCCGACCCTTCTGACATAGCCATCATCGTGCGCTCCAACAACACCATACAGCAGATTGCGGAGCACTTCGCCTGTGTGCGTCCCGAACTGAAGATTGTGTCTGACGAGGCTTTCCGTCTCGACAACTCTACGGCGCTGAACATCCTCGTAGCGGCGATGCACTCGCTGACGCACCAGGACGACAAGCTGACACGGGCGTACATAGCAAAGGCTTACCTCACGAAGGTGAAGGGCGTAGACCTCGAAGCTGCCAACCGCATGGTTTCTACCGAGGAGGGCGTAGAGGAAGCGTTGCCTGCCAGCTACCGCGACCACAACGACGAACTGCTCCAGATGCCTATCTACGAACTTGCCGAGCGTCTTTACAAGATATTCAGTCTTGAGCGCATCTGCGGCGAAGACGCCTACGTCTACGCCTTCTTCGACTGCCTCACCAGTTTCCTCACCTCTAACACAGCCACACTCGACGACTTCGTTGAGGAGTGGAACGAGAACTTCGCGTCGAACACCATCCAGGCACGCTCTATCGACGGCATTCGCCTTATCACCATACACAAGAGTAAGGGTCTGGAGTTCAAGCACGTCATCATTCCGTTCTGCGACTGGCGCATGGAGAAGACCAACACTATATGGTGCGAACCTACGGAGGCTCCGTTCAACGAGCTGCCGCTTGTGCCGGTAGACTTCAGCGCAAAGCAGATGATGGGCACTATATACGAGCGTGACTACATCGTGGAGCATCTGCAGAACTGCGTAGACAACCTCAACCTGCTCTACGTAGCGTTCACCCGCGCCGAGCGCAGCCTCATCGTTTTCGCACGCCGCGGCAACGCATCGCTGCGTTCGTACGTGATAGAGGAAGCGATAAGCGACATGCAGCTGCCCGACTGCTCGCTCGAAGGCGACCTCAACACCTCACCATCTCACCACCTCTCAGGGGGTGCACTTGTCTCAAGTGCACCAACCAATCTCACCACCTCACCATCTCAACATATCACCTTTACTTACGGCGAGATAGACACCACCAAGGAGAAGAAAAAGGCTGAGGAGCCGAACATCTTCACGCCGCACGTAGAGAACATCCTGCTGCCGATGAAGACCTACGCCTCTAACGTAGAGTTCAAGCAGAGCAACAAGAGTCGCGACTTCATCAACGACGAGGCTGACGACGAGCAGGCAGAGCAGCAGTCGTACATCAAGACGGGTCTGCTACTCCACTATCTGTTCTCGAACATCGAGACAGCCGACGACGTAGACAGCTGTCTGCACGACATGGAGATGGAAGGTCTGTTCGACGAGAGCGTCATCACGCCGAACAAACTGAAGAACATGCTGCACAAGCGCTTCTCTAACCCAAAGGTGAAGGAGTGGTTCGGGGACGGCTGGACGCTCTTCAACGAGTGTTCCATCCTCAGCTACGACCCACACACCGACAAGCTGACGGAGCACCGCCCCGACCGCGTGATGAAGCGCGGCGACGAGGTGCAGATCGTCGACTTCAAGTTCGGCAAGCCGCAGCCCGAGCACACCGACCAGGTGCGGCGCTACATATCGCTCACACACGACATGGGCTACACCGACGTGAAGGGCTACCTCTGGTACGTCTATTCGGACAACATCGTTGAAGTTTAACAAAAAAGGAAAACAACATGAACAAGACATTCTTAGAATATGTCGCAGAAGATATAATCGGCAAGTACGGCACCGACCTCTCGCGCATTGCCGTGGTGTTCCCCAACAAGCGCGCCGCCCTGTTCCTCAACGAGCACCTTGCCCGCCTTGCGGGTCAGCCCGTATGGAGCCCTGCCTACATCACTATCAGCGACCTCTTCCGCCAGCATACCGACCTCAAGACCGCCGACCCTATAAAACTCATCTGCGACATACACAAGTCGTTCACGAAGTGTACGGGCATCGACGAGACGCTCGACCATTTCTACGGCTGGGGACAGCTGCTGCTTGCCGACTTCGACGACATCGACAAGAACATGGCAGACGCCGACAGCATATTCTGCAACCTTAAGGACATTCACGAGCTCGACGACATATCCTATCTCGACAACGAACAGAAGGAGATGCTGAAGCGCTTCTTCGCCAACTTCAGCGACGACATCGAGTCGGAACTGAAGAAGCGTTTCCTCAGTCTGTGGTCGCACTTCAGCGATATCTATCACGACTACAACCGCCGCCTCACCGAGCAGGGCATAGGCTACGAAGGCGCCATATATAGAAAGGTGGTGAGCGAGGAGACGCTCCACCTAAAGTACGACAAGTATCTGTTCGTAGGCTTCAACCTCCTGCAGAAAGTGGAGCGCGTGCTGTTCAACCGACTGATGAAGGAGGGCAAGGCGAAGTTCTACTGGGACTTCGACGAATACTACATGCCCTCACCATCTCCGCTCCCCTCAGGGGGTGCACTTGTCTCAAGTGCACCAAGAACAAGTGCACCAACCAATCTCACCACCTCACCATCTCAACACCTCAACATCTCCGACTTCCCCAACGAGCTCGACAACACCGACCGCGACATCTACGCCAACATGCGCCGACCGAAACGCATACGCTTCATATCCTCGCCCACGGAGAACGCGCAGGCGCGCTTCGCGAGCAACTGGCTTCTTGAGAACGAGCGCTACCGTGCTGGCCGCAAGACAGCCGTCGTGATGTGCGACGAGAGCATACTGCTGCCCCTGATGCACAGTCTGCCGCCCGAAGCCGACAAGGTGAACATCACGAGCGGTTTCCCGCTCGCCATGACACCCGTAGCCTCGCTCGTGATGCTCCTCTTCGACCTCTACACGCTCGGCTTGCGCAAGAAAGGCACCGCCTTCAACCCCCACTACCTTAAGAAGCTCATGGCGCATCCCTACGCACGCCACCTCCAGGAAGTGCACTTAAAGGGGGTGCACTTAAAGGGGGTGCACTTGTCTCAAGTGCACCAAGAAGAAGAACAGCAAACAATAGGAGATAATTCAGGGTGCATGGGTATGGCAGGAATGCCATACCCTCCTACAAGTGCGGCACTTCTACACCACATTGCCACGCTCATAAAGCAGGTGGGCATAGCCACAAAGCCCGAGGGCGACGCACTCACGCAGGAGTCGGTGTTCCGCATGTTCACCATACTCAACCGCCTCGCCACATTAGCAGACAGCGGCGACCTTGTGGTAGACAACACCACGCTGCGCCGACTGGTGTCGCAGCTCGTAGGTGCAGCGTCGATACCGTTCCACGGCGAGCCGGTGATAGGCGTGCAGATAATGGGTGTGCTCGAGACGCGCAACATCGACTTCGACAACGTGCTGCTGCTATCGTGCAACGAAGGCAACATGCCGAAGGGCGTCAACGACTCGTCGTTCATACCCTACTCCATACGCAAGGCGCACGGACTCACCACCATCGACAACAAGGTAGCTATCTACTCCTACTACTTCCACCGCCTGCTGCAGCGCGCCGGCGACATCACCATCGCCTACAACAACTCTACCGACAACGGACACACCGGCGAGATGAGCCGCTTCATGCTGCAGCTGCTCGTGGAGAGCGGACAGAAGATAGACCACTACAGTCTGACGGCGAAGAACCAGCCGACGCCTCTGATGCCGAAACCCATAGAGAAAGACGAGGCTGCCCTCAGCAAGCTCGAGGAGATGAGCCGCCTCTCGCCCTCGGCTATCAACACATACATACGCTGCAAACTGGCGTTCTACTACCAGTACATAGCGCACATAAAGGAGCCTGACAGCGACCCCGAGACCATCGACAACCGCCTGTTCGGCAACATCTTCCACCGCGCAGCTTACCTTATATATAAAGACATCACCGACCATAGTCAGGTTATTGAGAAGGCTCACATACAGGCTTATCTCAGCAATCGCAAACTGCTGGCAAGTGTCGTAGACCGCGCCTTTGAGGAAGAAGAATGCAAGACCAACAACGGACTGCAGATCATCAACCGCGAGGTGATAATAGAGTATATCACCAAGCTGCTGAAGATAGACCAGCAGCTCTGCCCGTTCAGCATCCTGGCTATGGAGGAAGAAGCGAAGGTGTACACGCAGCTGTCGTTCACCATCCCCTCAGGGGGTGCACTTAAAGGGGGTGCACTTGTCTCAAGTGCACCAACCAAGCTGTACAACCTCACCATCGGCGGCATCATAGACCGACTCGACGTCGTCACCGACAAGCAGACCGGTAAGCGCCGCATACGCGTCGTCGACTACAAGACGGGCAACAAGCCGTCGAGCGCGATAAAGAGCATCGAGGAGGTGTTCGATCCGAAGAACATCGCCAGCAAGCACTCCAACTACTTCCTGCAGGCGATACTCTACTCGCTCATCGTGAGCCGTTCGAAAGAGTGGAACGGAGCTAACGACACCGTCAGCCCCGCGCTGCTCTTCATAAAGCAAGCCACAACCAACGACTACGACCCGACGCTCTGCATCGACAAACACCCGATAAGCGACGTAACGGTCTACGAGGAGGAGTTCCTCACGAAACTCAAGGAGACCGTAGCCGACATGTATTCCCCCGACGCCGCCTTCACGCCCACTGACGACAGAAAGAAGTGTGAGCTTTGCCCGTACAGAATGCTGTGCGGACTATAGTAACTCTTTGCAAAAGTCATCGGCACCCGTACGCCGTCCGATCAGACCCCGGACGCAACCCGATCGGACAGCGAACGCAATCTAATCGGGCGGCGGACGCGAACGGTGCCATTTCGACGGCAACAATAATACTAAATCTGCACTATTGGGAATAGAATGATAGGCATTTAATCCTAAATATATAATTCCAACAGCGAAGATTAAGGTTGGCGAGAACAAGATGGTTGACTAAAAAACCGACCAACCAATAGCTATTATGATGAACAACAGAAAGCAAGTTAATTTACAATATTACGACTCGCCATGCGGCAGACTCGTCTTAGCTTCTATTGACGACGAGTTGTGCCTTTGCGACTGGAACGACATGCCGAGCGCCGAGCGCAACATGCGTCGGCTTGCAAGGTATACGAATGCCTCTTTCAAGACAGAAACATCCTCTGTCCTGGAAGAGACAAAGAGGCAACTCGACGAATACTTTGCCGGCAAGCGCAAGTCTTTCAACATACGGCTACGCCTGGTAGGTACCGATTTCCAGCATGAAGCGTGGAATGCTTTGCTAAAAATTCCGTACGGAACGACAATGAGCTACAAGGATATAGCTCAAAGCATCGGCAAGCCCCAAGCCGTAAGAGCCGTTGCCGGAGCCATCGGGGCAAACGGCATCAGCATCCTCATCCCTTGCCATCGCGTCATAGGCTGCAACAATTCCTTGACTGGCTATGCAGGAGGATTGGAGGCAAAGAAAGTTTTGCTTGGGATAGAGACACAAAATAAATAATGTCATTAAGGGCATCAGCGGTAAGTATGGAAACAATTCAAACGATTAGCGTGTACAGAAGCAAAAGCATGCCTTCGCCTTCTCCAACATCAACCAGGGTATCTACAAATACATGGACGATAAAGGCAACATCAAACTGTCAGAAAATAGACCATAAAGTTTTTATTCTCACATATTTTTAGTAACTTTGTGGCGCATTCGCAATAAGTGCGTTTGCAAACATACATAAGGCGTCGTCAACGCTTTGCTCATTGATCATTCTGAACGTAGGAAATTCAAAGTGGTTATCAATGACATTGCAGAGAAGGTGTCACGGGTAGGTTGTATTATCAACCCTCGTAGTGTGCCAAGGAGGATTAACCTCATCGGCACACTTTTTTGGGGGTACGTATAACTTTCAACGTGAGATTCTATCTGTTCGTCATTAACCATAGGTTTCCTACGACCTTGAATGAGTGGCGAGCAAGTGTAGAGTCTCACGTTTTTTTATAATATTAAAGTAATACGATTATGTTTGGAATATTAAAGTACAATAAATACCAAGTATATACAGAATGGATTATTGCCACAATTCTTCTGCTTATAGGTTGTACTATATATTTATTATTTCGTCCACAAAATCTACTGATGTTTAAGATTATAGACGAATTGGGATTTATGCCAAATATAGTATCTTTGAGAATGTATGTTAATCCTAATTGTTTTCCTGATTTTATTATATATAGTCTACCTGCAGGTTTATGGATTGCGTCATATTTCATGATGATGTATCTTACAACAAAAGGCTATACAAAAAAGTCAAGATTGATGTTGACATTACCACTTCCAATCACAGCTATAGTTATTGAATTTATGCAACTTTTAGGTTTGTATATAGGCACATTTGATGCATATGATCTCATTTGTTATACTATTCCGCTAATATTCTTCGTAAAATCTATAAAGTAAACACTATAAAATCTTATCATTATGAAGAGACAAGACAATTGGGGTGTGGGAAGCTCTATATTCCTCTCCATTGTATTTGCAGGTATGGCTATTTTAACATACCAATCAGACCCCTCCATTGCTTTTATACCTGTCATTGGTGTATTGGTAGGGATAGTAATGGCAATAAAAGCTGCAAATAAAGCTGCCGATGAAAGTGCAAAAAAAGAACAACAAGAAAAGTTCTCTAAATCTATTGTCCATGATAGCAGTTTCGGAAATGGAGATATTAAAATATATTTCGACACCGCAAATAAAAAGGCGACAATCTGTGCTACTACTGCATATGGTACCAGCCAAAAAGAAATCGAAGGGTTTGTGATATATAAATCGGTACAGACAGACGAACATTTGGTTGCATTAGATTCTTCACACAACAAAATTTTGAGCGTGAAGAACAATAACGGAAATATTGTTTTAAAAGAGTGTTGCATCAACGACGAACTAAAAGAAATGGGAATTGATGTGAAGCCAACATCTCCAACGATAAAGCCATATAATGACTATGCGTTTATTACTGATGACATTAATGAGTTTATAGCAATCGTGACTCCTGCAAACATTCATGTTCTTCGCTATTCTGATATCGTAAGTATCTCATATGAAGAAAATGGCAGTAATGTGTTCAATAAGTCTCTTGGAGGAGCCGTTGTCGGTGGACTACTTTTCGGAGGTGTTGGTGCTATAGTTGGGGGAAATACAGCTAAAGCAACCCAGAATAAAGAGATTAGACTTATGACGATAAAGATTCTACTAAAAAGTACATCTAATTCAACAATTATACTTAATATATATGAAGCAGGTAAAGATGGGGCAATCTTAGAAACAAAAAAAACCGAAGATCAGATGCTTTATGAAGGATTAATGAAAGAAGTATCTGGAATAAAGGACATTTTCTCTATCATTATTGATATTGTTGACAAGAACATCGCTATGCAGAAAACTTCCATTAATACACGTTTACAGTTTAATAATGGCATTGCAGACGAACTAACAAAACTAGTTAAGCTTAAAGAGTCTGGCTATTTGTCTGAGGAAGAATTTAATATTCAAAAGACAAAACTTCTCAATCGATAGTAAAGACTACTATTTAATAAAACAAATAATATCAACAAAAGATTAAATATGAAATTAACACCTTTTATTGTCCTCGCCATTATGCTATTTTCATGTACTGGAAATGGAAACAAATCTGAGAAAAATCAAAAAATAATGGACATGGACTCTGAGTCTGTTGTAATTGACACAATGGAGACTTCTACCATAGAAAGTGAAGAAAAAGCAGAAAAGCCAACAAGAGTAAAAACAAAAGATTCTATTGTGGGTTTATATTATTGCAAAAAAAGTGGCGACACATATGTTCTCAATGACGATTATAGTGGACTATTTCTTCCTAAATCAGGAAATAGTTGCACTATTGATTGGTACAAAACAGGTAATTCAGTTACTGTTACTTTTACTGGGGAAATGGAGTTCTTAGGTACGCAAAGACTTGACTATAATAAAAACGGAAAGTTTCTTATCGAAAAGTCTGAAATTTATGGATCCTTAAAATATACTAAACAATAAATATAGAATAATATAGCATTAGGAATCTAATAAAATACTTGCAAGCATGCAGGTTATACAAGTATGATCTAATCAACAAAACCTTAAAGACATGGCAAATAAAACACACCCATATGGTTACTGGACTGATGATAGAATCATTGAAGAGTCGAAGAAATACAAAACTCCAATAGAGTTTAAGATAAATGCACCTACAGCATACAAAAAGGCTAATGAAAAGAAGCTGATAAAAGAGATGATATGGTTGAAAACAGACCGTCATAAGAAGCGTGGACCACGTGCAAATCACAAATACACAAAAGAGGTAGTTGTTTCTGTTATACAAGAACATAAATGTATAACATATGCTGATTTTAGGCGCATAAATGAATACGCATATAACCAAGCAAAGAAAAATGGTTGGTTGCCTGAATTAGGTTTAATACAGGACAATCCAGGAAGGAAATTCTGGACTAAAGAAAAGGTATTTGAAGTAGCTCGAAACTACTCAAATAAAACGGATTTTGAAGAAAAAGAACCAGCAGCATATAGTTGGGCAAGTGAGTACAAAATCCTTGATAAATTTGACTGGATGAAGCCGCGTAGTTATGACGAAATGAAAGAAGAGCATAACTCAACTGTGTACGCCTATGTTGATGAAAACGATAAAGTTGCATATATAGGTCTGACAATAGATAAAAATAGTAGAAAGAAAAGTCATAAATATGGTTCTAATAGTGCGGTAAGAAAATACTTTGGCAAAAACATCCCAGAACCAATTAGTTTGAAGGATGGACTGACTGTATTGGAAAGTCAATACTACGAGGATTATTACAAGAAGCAATATGCAAATGATGGTTATACCCTTTTGAATGTAGCAGCAACAGGAAAAAACGTTGGTTCTATTGGTGGTATCGCTAAGTGGACTTCAAAAGAAAAAGTTTTTGAAGAATCAAGGAAATACCATAGTAGAAGTGAATTTCAAAGAGAGGCTGGAGGTGCGTATAATCATGCTAAGCATAACAAATGGCTTAAAGAAATGACTTGGTTAACAACACCTGAAAGGAAAATTAAATGGACTCACGATGCTGTTATTGAAGAGAGCCACAAATACGAATATAAATGTGACTTTAGAAAATATGCATGTGGAGCACATCAGACCGCAAGTGAAAACGGCTGGCTTAAAGAAATGACTTGGCTTAAAGATAAGCATAAGCCACATAACTATTGGACAAAAGAAAAGGTATTTGAGGAGAGCCACAAGTATTCAAACAAAAAGGATTTTGAGAATAAAGCCAAGACAGCTTTCCTAAAAGCCATGAGTAATGGATGGCTACCTTTGATGACATGGTTAAAGCCTCTTCCTTTAGGCAAAATTTCGAAATGGACAAGAGAAGCAATCATTGAAGAATCAAAGAAATACACATCAAGAACAGAATTTGCAATAAATAGCCCGACAGCATACCAACATGCATGTGAAGACAAAACAATATTCAAGGAAATGCCGTGGATAAAAGAGAAAAAGAAGCCAGATGGCTATTGGGATGTAAAAGAACATGTAATGGAAGAAGGTAAAAAGTACAGAAATCGCAAGGCTTTTTCAGAAGGGGCTTATACCGCATGGAAAAAGGCAAAACAATATGGATGGATTGACGAAATAGAATGGGTGAAAGACTGAACAACAAATAACACCACTAAACATCTAATTTAAAACAGGAACATGACATCACTCGGGTTTTCTGTATTTTTAAAAGTCGGAATCATCCTTCATACAATCCTCTACGATTTCTCTTTCACCACATGTAATAGCCACTCACAGGCTGGAAACGACCTATGATAACTGCAATAGCATAGAGAATCTGCTGATTGCAAGTTAGATGGAGACGCAAGCATGACTTTCGCAAGTTCGGATAATTACATGATAAAACCTGTTGGCGGAATTAATTTAGTGATACTTAATTCTGCCAATGAGCTTGTTGTTAATGAAGTTTACGTATTGCAGAATGGTAAGTGCACTAATTGCCCTATCCGCAACGTCCTTGCGCGTATAGGTGACAAATGGTCGCTCCTTGTGCTGTACAACCTGTGACACAAGGAGTCTGTGCGTTTTAAGGAACTACAACGGCCAGATTCCTGATATATCGCAAAAGTCTCTAACACAAACGCTCCGCACCCTTGAAGAGGATGGCTTCGTAAGCCGTGAAGTTTTCCCGGAAATCACCCCACGTATGGAATACAGCCTAACACCACGCGCCCTCTCCTTCCTGCCGCTCGTGGAAAACATCATCAACTTGGCCAAGGAGAACATGGAAGAGATAATGGCGGACAGAGCGAAGAACAGATGTTAAATAAGATAATTCTTGTTAAACGAATCATATCTTACCTCTTATGTTTATACCTTTGCGAACAATTTGATAATCTAAAGGATAACATTGTTTAATAAAAAAGAGAAAAACATGAGAGAAGACACAGAAAAATCGGTTGTCTGCAACCATCATCAAATAAGCTTCTTGGGATTGCTCGTCACATTAGGCATCGTGTTTGGCGACATCGGAACATCACCCCTATATGTGATGAAGGCCATCCTGCACACAGGCGAAACCATCAACGAGAGCACCATACTGGGCGCATTATCCTGCATTATCTGGACACTCACCCTACAGACAACCATCAAATACGTATGCGTGGCTCTGCGAGCCGACAACAATGGCGAAGGAGGCATTCTCGCCCTTTACGCCCTGCTGCGCCGACTCAAGAGCAAGTGGATATACATCTTGGCTATCATTGGCGCAAGCACCTTGCTGGCAGACGGAATCATCACCCCTGCCATCACGGTTACCACAGCCATCGAAGGACTCGAAAGCATCAGTCCTGATCTACCGGTCATACCCATCACGCTTGCCATCATCACTATCATCTTCTTCGTACAGAGGTTTGGCACAGAGAACATAGGCAAGTCGTTTGGAGTATTCATGCTGCTATGGTTTCTGCTGCTGGGCGTTGTGGGAGCCGCCAGCATCACGTCTTACCCCATGATACTGAAGGCTTTCAATCCCTATTACGCAGTTGTTCTGCTGGCACAATCGCCTGAATGGTTCTTAATCCTTGGCGCCGTGTTTCTCTGTACTACTGGTGCCGAGGCTCTCTACTCCGACTTGGGACATTGTGGCAGAAAGAACATCACCATCAGTTGGGCATTTGTAAAGACCATGCTCATTCTCAACTATCTGGGACAGGGCGCTTGGGTGCTGAACCATGTGCCAACAGCCTTGTCCGTGAATCCGTTCTTTTCCATAATGCCGCAGAGCATGCTGATCTTCGCCATCATCATGGCAACGGGTGCGGCAATCGTGGCAAGTCAGGCACTTATCAGCGGCACCTTCTCTATATTGAGCGAAGCCATGAACCTGCACTTCTGGCCGCGTATGCGTATAAAGCATCCTACTCATGTAAAAGGACAACTCTATATCCCGATGATCAACCTTGCCATGTACATCGGCGTGGTTCTCATCATCCTGCTCTTTCGCGACTCCTCACACATGGAGGCAGCCTACGGACTCGCCATCACCATAACCATGCTGATGACCACCCTTCTGCTCGGTTTCTACCTGCACAGCAAGGGCGTGTCACGAGTCCTAACGATATTGTTTATGGGCGCATACTGCACCATCGAAGCCATCTTTCTGGCAGCCAACCTGTCAAAGTTTCTCGCTGGAGGATGGTGTACGATGCTCATTGGCGGAATCCTGTTCCTGATGATGTATGTATGGGTTCGGGCCATGAAGATACGACGCCATTATGTCTGCACCAAACCGTTGGATGACTATTATCAGATTATCTCCGACATCAAAGCCGACGAGAGCATCCCCAAGTACGCATCCAATCTTGTCTATGTAAACCATGCCGACAAGGAAGGCGCCGTAGACGACAAACTGCTCTATTCCATCATCAACAAGCAGCCCAAGCGTGCCGATCATTACTGGTTTATAAATATGGAGTTTGTAGATACTCCAGACACGCTTGAGTATAGCTGCAAAACTCTGGTGCCAGACACTCTCTATAGTGTGACGATGCACATAGGTTTCCGCATTGAGCCTCGTGTGAGTCTATATCTGCGACAAGTGGTGGAAGACCTTGTGGCAAGCAAGAAGGTAGATTTAAAAAGCACCTATCCTTCGCTTCGTAAGAACGGAATACCTGGCGATTTCCGATTCATCATCATTCATCGCGTATATTATCCGGAGAGTTCCGCCAACCGTCAGCAGAACTTGTTGATGAGTTTCTACGCTCTTATCAGCAAGATAGGCATCGACGAGCCTAAGGCATTGGGGCTCGACACTTCTATGGTGGTAGTAGAACGTGTGCCGCTCATCATCAACCAACGTAACAGAAGCATCAGGCGCATAACGCAGATTGTGGACAAAAGGGAAGAACAGAAAGAAAAAGCCTGTTTGTAATAAACCTTCACTAACGATTTGCGTCTAATTGAATGTGTGATGTTTGAAGATTTCTGTCCGCTTCAAGAACGAGTAGAATTTACTTCAAAACATCAATCATATATTTATAAATCTTTAATTTGTAGCTTTATGAAAAGAATTATGAGAATTTTGATGATTGCCATTTGTTGCATGATGTCATTCAATATCGCAGCAGCTGCCGGCAACGACAAACCAATCAACGTTAAAGAACTCCCTGCCAAGGCCCAGACCCTGCTCAGCAAACACTTCAAGGGTCAGAAGGTCATGCTTGCCACGATTGAGTCCGGCGTTCTCAGCAGAAGCTATGACGTCGTTCTGCGGAATGGCACAAAGCTGGAGTTCGACAGGAAAGGCAACCTTACTGAGATTGATAGCAAACAAGGCATCGTGCCCAGCCAGCTCATCCCGCAACCCATCAAGAACTACCTGAAGGAGAACTATAAAGGAGCAGCTGTGAGAAAGATAGAGCTGAACACGAAGGAATACGAAGTGGAACTGACGAACGGAATTGACCTCACCTTCAACCGCCGCTTCCAGCTCATTGATATCGACTGATCGGCAGGATAAGTCCGGCATGTCGTTTTCGGTTAAGACACGATGTAACATCTCTCGTTACAGCAGAAACCCTTTTGTATGCAGTGCAAACATAGCCGTGTGTCACGGCCCCGTTTGAAAATATAAAATATGGGCATGGTCAACCGTCACGGTTGTTCATGCCCACTAACGTCCATTATGATTTATTCAATAATTAATCACGTCTATTTTAGCTTCCTGTAACCGTAAGCAGCGTTATCCCCCAACTGCTCCTCGATACGGATAAGCTGGTTGTACTTTGCCATACGGTCCGTACGGCTCATCGAACCAGTCTTTATCTGACCCGAGTTAGTTGCCACAGCGATATCAGCGATAGTAGTATCCTCAGTTTCACCAGACCTGTGCGATGTAACAGTTGTGTAGCCATGGCGATGAGCCATCTCTATCGCATCCAAAGTCTCGGTAAGCGAGCCAATCTGGTTCACCTTGATAAGGATAGAGTTGGCAGCCCCCATTTTGATGCCCTTCTCCAAGAACTTCACATTCGTAACAAAGAGGTCATCACCAACCAGCTGGCAACGGTCGCCGATGGCAGCCGTAAGCTTCACCCAGTTGTCCCAATCATTCTCGTCAAGACCGTCCTCGATGGAATCAATAGGATATTTGGTGATCAGTTCTTCCAAGAACCTTATTTGCTCTGCAGCCGTGAGCTTCTTGCCGTTGGGATCCTTCTTCTTGCCGTCCTTCAGCTGGCGATAATCGTAATACCATTCACCATTCTCCTGAACAGCAAACTCGCTGGCAGCGCAGTCCATTGCTATCTTCACATCCTTTCCCGGCTCATAACCGGCATCCTTGATTGCCTGACAGATGCTCTCAAGCGCATCCTCTATACCATTGAGTGCAGGAGCGAAACCACCCTCGTCGCCGACAGCAGTAGAAAGTCCACGACCCTTCAGGAGCTTGGCCAAGGCATGGAACACCTCAGCACCCATACGGATGGCCTCTCTCTCATTAGCAGCACCCACAGGACGGATCATAAACTCCTGGAAAGCGATTGGCGCATCAGAGTGAGCACCGCCATTGATGATGTTCATCATAGGAACGGGAAGGCTGTAAGTATTGCAACCGCCGATATAGCGATACAACGGGATGTGGAGATACTCCGCAGCAGCATGAGCCACCGCAAGCGATACGCCAAGAATAGCATTGGCTCCCAGGTTTGACTTGGTCCTGGTGCCGTCCAACTCCAACATCTTATGGTCGATAGCACGCTGCTCCAAGGCAGAGAAACCGACCAAAGCCGGTGCAATCACGTTATTCACATTCTCTACAGCCTTTAATACTCCCTTGCCACAATAGCGGCTCTTGTCGCCATCACGAAGTTCCAAAGCCTCATTCTCACCTGTTGAGGCACCAGACGGGACTGATGCGCGACCAACGATGCCAGACTTTAATGACACCTCAACCTCTACTGTAGGATTGCCACGAGAATCCAAGATCTCTCTTGCATGAACATTTTCGATAATCATAATACAATAATCTTTATAATTATAAAACTTTTATATAAACTGCATGAACACAACTATCGGTCGTGTAAATACGATTCTTTTCCGAGTGCAAAAATAGTAATCATAAGAGAAACCACCAAATTCGGAGCGTCATCAAAAATAGGTATTTCACGAAAAATACCCCAATGTAGGTATGGCATATTGTCTGTATTATGCTAACAATGGTGCTTGATGGAGTGATGGGGTAAAAGAAATATACTAACAAAACAGAAATTCCACGGCATTTAGTTAAAGAATACCAACATCCGACATCAAAGGAATAAAAATACCCACAAAATAGATATCTTTGCGTTGTAAATGACACACCGATTATACATACACCATAACGCCCTTCGTTTATAGTAAGTAGTCCAAACACCCCTTTTGCAGACAACTTATTATTAACGAATCAAATATTTCATGGGCCTAATCATATTATATTTCTTAAGTGCTCTGTCACTATCCTTTTTATGTTCCGTCCTCGAGGCGGTACTCCTATCCACTCCTATGTCGTTCATCTCGATGAAGGAGAGTCAAGGCAGCAAGACTGCCGCTTTGATGAAACAGTACAAGAACAACGTGGACCGTCCCGTAGGCGCAATCCTTTCGCTCAATACCATTGCCCACACCATCGGTTCGGCAGGTGTCGGCGCCGAGTCGATGAAGCTCTTCGGCGAAGAATACTTCGGACTGATATCAGCCATTCTCACGCTGTTGATCCTTGTGCTTTCCGAAATCATCCCCAAGACCATCGGAGCATCCTATTGGCGTTCGCTCGCCATGCCTTCCACCAAGATCATCCGCGTGCTCATCTTCATCACCTACCCGCTCGTTCTGCTCTCAGAGCTGATCACAAAGGTGTTCACCCCGAAGGCGCATCAAGCCTCCGTGAGCCGCGAAGAAGTGTCGGCGATGGTTGACGTAGGCACCACGGAGGGCATCTTCCGCGAGTCAGAAAGCAAGATTATCAAAAGCTGCATCCGTCTGGCTGCCGTTAAGGCACGCGAGGTGATGACACCATCCATTGTGGTAGAATCAGCCAACGTGAACCTTACCATCAAGGAGTTCTACGAGCAGCAGACATGGAATTTCTCACGCATACCCGTCTACGACAAGAGTAAGGAATACATCATCGGCTACGTGCTGAAAGACATGGTGCTGAAGAAGTTGTCGGACGACAAATTTGAAACAAAACTCTCCGACCTCATGCGCCCGATACTTTCCTTCAACGAAGACGATTCGGTATATCAAATATGGGAGAAGATGCTGGAGAAGCGCGAACACATTTCCATCATCCTCGACGAATACGGCTGCCTACGTGGCGTGGTCTCAATGGAAGACATCATAGAAACCATGACCGGCGTAGAGATTGTGGACGAGGATGACGTGGCTGTGGACATGCAGGCTTTCGCAAAAGAAAAGTCGCGTAAGATGTTGCAAAAAGGGAAATAGCAAGAATCCATGCCACCAGCAAACATCCAACATTAAGAGCGCAAAGAGTTTGCTCATCTCAGATTGAATACATATCTTTGCAACATAAAACAAAAACAAAAATAAAAACAAAACAACCCAATTATGAACATAGGAGACAAAATACCCGAGATTCTTGGCATAGACCAAGACGGACGTGAAATCAAGGCAAGCGACTATCAAGGTCGCAAAATCGTACTTTACAGCTATCCCAAGGCAAACACCAGCGGATGCACAGCCGAGGCATGTTCCCTCCAGGCACACAAAGAAGAGTTGGCAGCTGCCGGCTACGACATAATAGGCGTCAGCAAGGACAAGCAGACCCTGCAGAAGAAGTTCGCCGACACTCAGGGACTGCAGTTCCCGCTCATCGCCGACACCGAGACAACACTCTTGCAGCAACTTGGTTGCTGGGGCGAAAAAGTAGCCTGCGGCAGAAAGACCATCGGTATTCTCCGCACAACATACCTCGTTGACGAAAATGGCATCATCCAGAAAATCTTCACACCCAAAGAGATAAAGACGAAGATTCACGCCGAACAGATACTGCAATACATCAATAAAGAATAAAACCCTCACAAAGTTCAGAGAAGTTTAAGGAGTTAAGGAGTTAAGCCAAATGCTTTTAATGCTGTAAATCAAGCAAAAACACTAATGGCTTAACTCTGTTGCTCCAGAATCTCGAACTTTTCAAGGTCTGTAAATCAAGCAAAAACACTAATGGCTTAACTCCTTAACTCCTTAACTCCTTAACTCCTTAACTTCTTAACTACTTAACTTCTTAACTCCTTCTTAACTCCTTCACCCCCTCCGCTTTGAAAGATTTGCCATCATCACCGCACTCAGACCCGCAGTCTCCGTACGCAAACGACTCCTGCCAAGCGATATCGACTCGTAGCCATGCTCCATAGCCAACCTCACCTCATCGATAGAGAAATCACCCTCCGGACCGACAAGCACCGTGACCGGCGTCTCCGCGTCCATCGCAGAAAGCTCGTCAAACAAATCCCGACGCGCCACCTCCTCATAACAATGAGCAATAAACTTACGACCCTCGCGTTCCCTTGCAACAAACTCCCTGAAGCCACACATCTCGTTCACCACAGGCTTACAAGCCTTGTGACTCTGCTTCATTGCCGAGACAACGATACGCTCCACCCTGTCTGTACGCAGTGTCTTGCGCTCAGAGAACTTACAATCCAAGAAGCTAATCTCGTCGAAGCCAATCTCAGTAGCCTTCTCCGCCATCCATTCCATACGATCCATCATTTTTGTAGGCGCAATGGCAAGACTTATACGTCCACGCCACTCACGCTCATACGGCAGAGTCTCCAGAATGTTATACAAGCAATGCTTGCCCGATGCCACACTAACCTCAGCATCAAACAATCCCCCCTCACCATCTACAAGCACCATACGGTCGCCACTTTGTAGGCGAAGCACCCTGACAGCGTGCTTCGCCTCCTCCTCCGGCAGCTCGCCAACGCTCGCAGCATTGGGAACATAGAAATATCTGATTTCCTTCATGCCCTAAGCCTTAACCTCCTTCTTCGTTCTGAACATCACAAGGAACAGCAATGCCACGACAAGTGCATAACCAGCAAAAATGAACCAACAAGTCTGCCAATCGCCCAGCAGATAACCACCCTCTGTCCAATGGCAATAGTGATTAATAACCTGACCAGCAAGGAGCGTACCGACCGTTGCGCCCAAACCGTTAGTCATCAGCATGAACAAACCCTGCGCCGAAGCCTTCACATTCTCATCACACTCCGCGTTCACAAACAATCCGCCCGACACATTGAAGAAGTCGAACGCCACACCATAAACCACGCATGACAACACGAAGAGCAGCACACCCGGCATCATCGGGTTACCCAAACCGAAGAAACCGAAGCGCAGCACCCAGGCGAACATCGCGATGAGCATAACCATCTTTATGCCATAACGACGCAGAAAGAATGGAATAAGAAGAATACACAAAGCCTCTGCCACCTGACTGATCGAAACGAGCAGCGTAGCATTGTTGGCAGCGAAAGAGTCTGCCATCTCTGGTATGCCCTTAAAACTTGTAATAAACGGCGTTGCATAACCATTCGTCACCTGCAGCGACATTCCGAGCAAACCAGAGAAAATGAAGAACAAAGCCATACGCTTAGTCTTGAACAGCTTGAACGCGTTCAAGCCGAACGCCTCCGCAAGCGACTGCGCCTTCTTTGCCTGAAGCTTGCATTGCGGCAGCGTCATACAATAAACAAAAAGCACAAAGCTCAACACACCCGAAACAAGAAACTGCAAATGAGTATATTGAAACTTATTAGCGTTATCAGCAAGTGTCAAACCAAACGAACCACCATCTACGACAGCACAATTCACAAACCACATCGTAGCGATAAAACCAACAGTACCAAACACACGTATCGGCGGAAAATCCTTAACCGTATCAAGACCATGGTTGGTAAGAATAGCAAAAGCAGCTGTGTTAGACAACGCAAGCGTAGGCATATAGAAAGCCACACTCAACGTGTACAACGACATAAAGAGCGTCTTGTCCGGAGTCGCACTATTCATGCCCATCATAAACAGACCAACCATAAACACACCGGCAAGCAAATGACAGTAACCAAGCAAACGCTGAGGTTGTATAAGGCGGTCAGCCACAATACCCATTAAGGTAGGCATAAAAATCGAAACGATACCCTGTATCGCATAGAACCAAGAAATCTCGGCACCCATACCTGCCTTTCCAAGATAATTACCCATAGAAGTGAGGTAAGCACCCCAAACTGCGAACTCCAAGAAGTTCATTAATGCCAAACGCACTTTAATATTCATAATTGTAATAGTATTTGTTTTCTGATTATGAGGTTAACGACCCAATTCGTAGCCGTATATTTCGCAAAGGTACAATCTTTTTTAAAAATACAACAAGAATGAAGAACAAAATACACGCCACGCATAAGTTTTGCATATTTAGATTTGTGTGTATCGGCAAAAAATCGTACCTTTGCAGGGTTTTCGTAACCTTTGCGAAAACAGACATCAGTTTATTACGCGTAAGAAAGTTTAGGTATATAAGATGAGACAACTTAAAATTCAAAAAAGTATTACAAACCGTTCCAGTGAAGCACTTGACAAATATCTTGTCGAAATTGGTCGTGCTCCGCTGATAACCATTGATGAAGAGATTGAGCTTGCGCAAAAAATCAAAAAAGGAGGTCCGGAGGGCGAACGCGCCAAGGACAAACTTGTAACAGCCAATCTGCGATTTGTGGTATCTGTTGCCAAACAATACCAGCACCAAGGACTTACCCTTACCGACCTTATCGACGAAGGCAATATAGGTCTGATAAAAGCTGCTCAGAAGTTTGACGAGACTCGCGGTTTCAAATTCATCTCATACGCCGTATGGTGGATTCGTCAGAGCATACTTCAAGCCATTGCAGAACAGAGTCGCATCGTACGTCTGCCACTCAACCAAGTTGGTTCATTGAATAAAATCAACCACGAGATTAACAAGTTTGAACAGGAAAACCAGCGACACCCATCTGTTTCAGAACTTTCTGAAGCTACAAACATAGACGAAGAGAAAATCGGTCAAAGCCTCATGGCAGACGGACACCACGTAAGTATCGACGCTCCTTTCCAAGATGGCGAAGACAACTGTATGCTCGACGTCATGCCGAGTGGCGAAGACAGCCGAACAGACCGTCAAGTCGACCACGAGTCAATGGCATTAGAACTAAACTCGGTGCTTAACAAAGTGCTCAAGGATCGCGAAATCACAATCATTCGCGAGTGCTTCGGCATCGGCTGCCACGAGAAAGGTCTTGAAGAGATTGGCGACCAGCTCGGTCTGACACGCGAGCGTGTACGCCAAATTCGCGAGAAGAGCATTGCGAAACTCCGCGATAGTGGCAACGCAAAAATTTTGATGAAGTATTTAGGTTAGGCTAAATTTTAATTGTTCAGTAAGTGGCGAACAGTTAGCTTCCGAACTGATTGTCACTTATAAAAGTGCCCTCGAAAAAGCAACCGCTTTATTTCGGGGGCACTTGTCTATTCATTTCACGAGCGAAGCGAATTATCTTAGTGTACAGAACGTGCAGACCCACCAAAAACAATTTAGGCGGCAAGTCTCTTTATTATCAGAGACTTACCGCCTAACTCGTTAGTTACGAGGGCTTATCTTATTATTCCTCTACAGCAGCCTGCGCAGCTGCGAGACGTGCGATAGGCACGCGGAATGGAGAGCATGAAGCGTAGTTCATACCGACCTTTGCGCAGAACTTAACTGATGAAGGCTCACCACCGTGCTCACCGCAAATACCGGTACGGAGGTTCGGACGAGTAGCGCGACCATTCTCAACAGCCATCTTGATAAGCTGACCAACACCTTCCTGATCAAGAACCTGGAACGGATCAACCTTCAGAATCTTCTTCTCCATGTATGCAGGGAGGAATGAAGCAATATCGTCACGAGAATAACCGAAGGTCATCTGTGTCAAGTCGTTTGTACCGAATGAGAAGTACTGAGCCTCTTCTGCAATCTTACCTGCAGTAAGGGCAGCACGTGGAATCTCAATCATTGTACCAATCTCAAACTCTACCTCTACACCATACTCAACGAATACCTCCTTAGCAGTAGCAAGGATGATAGACTTCTGCTGCTTGAGCTCCTGAACTGTACCGATGAGTGGCACCATAATCTCAGGACGTGGGTTGAAGCCTTCCTTCTTCAACTGGCAAGCTGCACCGAGGATAGCACGAGTCTGCATTGCTGTAATCTCAGGGAATGTGATACCAAGACGGCAACCACGGTGACCGAGCATTGGGTTGTTCTCAGCCAAAGAGTTTACGCGCTTCTTGATTTCCTCTACGCTTACGCCCATTTCCTTAGCCATTGTTTCCTGACCAGCCTTATCGTGCGGTACGAACTCATGGAGAGGTGGGTCAAGCAGACGAATATTTACGTGGCAGCCATCCATAGCCTTCAAAATGCCGTAGAAGTCAGCCTTCTGATATGGGAGAAGTTTAGCAAGAGCCTTCTCGCGACCCTCTACAGAGTCTGCCAAAATCATCTCACGCATAGCAACAATCTTCTGATCATCGAAGAACATGTGCTCTGTACGTGTTAAGCCGATACCCTTAGCACCGAATGTGCGAGCTACCTTTGCATCGTGTGGAGTATCTGCGTTGGTACGGATTTCCATCTTTGTGTACTTATCGCAGAGGTCCATGAGTTCCTTGAAGTCGCCTGAAAGTTCAGCTGCCTTGGTCTCAATCTGACCTGCATAAACCTGACCTGTTGTACCGTTCAAAGAGATGTAATCACCCTCCTTGTACACAACACCTTCAATCTCTACAGTCTTAGTCTTGTAATCAACATTGATAGAGCCGGCACCTGAAACGCAGCACTTGCCCATACCACGAGCAACAACAGCAGCGTGAGAAGTCATACCGCCACGAGCTGTCAGGATACCCTCTGCTGCAGACATACCTGCGAGGTCCTCAGGAGATGTCTCGATGCGAACCATGATAACCTTCTTGCCATCCTCATGCCATACCTCAGCATCGTCAGCGTGGAATACGATCTGACCACAAGCTGCACCTGGAGAAGCAGGAAGACCCTGTGTAATAACCTTAGCTCTTGAGAGTGCCAACTTATCGAATACTGGATGCAAGAGCTCGTCGAGCTTCTGCGGCTCACAACGCAAGAGGGCTGTCTTCTCGTCAATCATACCTTCGTGGAGAAGATCCATCGCAATCTTAACCATAGCAGTACCAGTACGCTTACCATTACGTGTCTGGAGGAACCAAAGCTTACCCTCCTGAACGGTGAATTCCATGTCCTGCATATCGCGATAGTGCTTTTCGAGCTTATCCTGGAGTGAATCGAGTTCCTTGTAGAGCTCTGGCATTGCTTCCTCCATTGAAGGATAATTTGCTACGCGCTCTTCCTCTGAGATACCAGCACGCTCAGCCCAACGCTGTGAGCCAATCTTTGTAATCTGCTGCGGAGTACGAATACCTGCAACAACGTCCTCGCCCTGAGCATTAATCAGGTACTCACCGTTGAAGAGGTTCTCGCCGTTACCTGCGTCGCGGCTGAAGCATACACCTGTTGCAGATGTCTCGCCCATATTGCCGAACACCATAGCCATAACAGAAACTGCTGTACCCCACTCGTCAGGAATTCCTTCCATCTTACGATAGAGAATAGCACGCTCGTTCATCCAGCTGCGGAACACAGCACAGATAGCACCCCAAAGCTGCTCCTTCGGATCAGTTGGGAAGTCGCTACCAGTCTGCTCCTTGATAGCCTTTTTGAAGAGCTCAACGAGCTTCTTCAGCGACTCTACAGAGAGGTCCTTGTCAAGAACAACGCCCTGCTCCTCCTTCACCTTTTCAATAATAGCCTCGAACGGATCAATATCCTCTTTATTCTCTGGCTTCATGCCAAGAACAACGTCACCGTACATCTGAACAAAACGGCGGTAGCTATCATATACGAAGTGTGGGTTGCCAGTCTTCTCAACCATACCCTCAGCAACCTCGTCATTCAAACCAAGGTTGAGGATGGTATCCATCATACCCGGCATAGAAGCACGAGCACCTGAACGTACAGAAACCAACAGAGGATTCTTCGGATCACCGAACTTGCAATTCATCAGTTCTTCAGTGTGAGCCACAGCTGCGTCAACCTCAGCAGTAAGCAGCTCAACAATCTTATCCTGACCTACCTCATAATATTCGTTACAGGTATCTGTTGTGATTGTAAAACCAGGAGGTACAGGAACACCGATGTGGTTCATCTCGGCAAGGTTTGCACCCTTACCACCGAGTACCTCACGCATTGAAGCATCACCTTCGGCTTGTCCATTACCGAAAGTATAAACTCTTTTTTCGCTCATAAATAGTAATTATATGTCTAAAACGTTAATATTTTTTCTTGATATTACATCATATCTTTCTGCTAAAGCAAGCGTTTGCATATCGTTTTCAATACGATTGGGAACGTTTGCATTATCTAACTGCAAAGATAATCTGTATTTCGCAAAACGCCAAAGTTTTTCAACTAAATTTGCTAAGTCTATGTTGCATTTCATATTGTTCACGCAAACACATCAGTAGCAATTTGCTTTTTTATGCACGCAAATAGCCGTTGTAGCCCATTGTCTATATTTAATTATTTACAAAATGATATTTAAGCAAGCCTTCAAGCGGACTTTTTAATATTTTTCCTAATCGATAACCCTGTCTGTTTGCAGCCTGTTCCAATTGTTTGTGATATAGGTAAGCCACGCTACCCACAGCATTTATCACTGGTTCTGCATACGCATAGCTTTTAACATTATTAATTATAAAACTTTCAAAGTTCCGAACGACAAGTGCTTCCAACTTTTTATTACTAATGCGTGGCAATATAAACTTAGAAAGCGATGCAAGAAAACGGTTAGGTAAAGCAGAATGATACACATTGTTTATAATATCAGCTTGGCTTGTATGATACTCTTCAAGGAACTCGTCACGCAACTCTTGTGGCAGAGTGCCTTTCAATATACCATTAATAAAAGTGCGTCCCAGAACTGCACCACTACCCTCGTCACCCAAGATATATCCTAACGCAGGTGTATGTTCTTTGATTTTATCACCATCAAAGTAGCACGAATTAGAGCCGGTTCCTAATATACATGCTATACCAGGATGCGTACCACAAAGCGCACGTGCTGCTGCCAACAAATCGCTCTCAACATAAACCGAAACGCTTTCACCAAGAGCCGAGTGCAACGCCTCTTCCACAATATGGCTATGCTCAGGTGTACAACCTGCTCCGTAAAAGAATACATTCTCCAAAGATGCTACATCTATAAATTGCTGCTTAGCGCGAGTAAGCATTTGATCTTGCACAACAGACACGATCTCATCGAATGATTGCACAATGGGATTTATTCCGTCTGTCTGCACTAATACATATGTATCGGAAGATTGCGCAAAGCACCAGTCTGTCTTGGTACTTCCGCTGTCTACAATCAACTTCATCTGAAGGCTAAATATTGTGGGGTTAAGCAATAAACTTGAAATACATGAATGCTATAGCAGCTAACACTACAAGTGCTATTACAACTTTTATCATACAACTTGTAATTTTCTTAACTACCAGAAAGCCGACCACTGCAGCCAATATACATAAAAGATAATAAAAGAAATGATTTTCCATTTTCTTATTTATTTGTTTTATTTGTTCCAAAATGCAAAGTTAGCAATTTTAATTTGTATTTGAACACAACACATCCATTAATCATTTTTAGGTATTTGAAAAAATGTACGACATGAAGTTATTTCTTTTTCAATTTTTATGTGTACTTTTGTGCCCTTATAAGACATCGTATATTAATAACATTCACTTTCAAGAGGGATAATATCATCGAACAAATATTGAAACAATATGAAATTATCTGAATTAAAGACTGGCGAACGCGGAGTAATTGTGAAGGTCATGGGACACGGAGGCTTTCGCAAACGGATCGTCGAGATGGGATTTATCAAAGGAAAAGTAGTTGACGTGCTATTAAATGCGCCACTGCAAGACCCCGTAAAATACAAGATTCTGGGCTACGAAGTTTCTCTTCGTCGCTCTGAAGCAGACATGATAGAAGTGATTTCGGTAGAAGAAGCAGCCGAAATAGAAAAGAATAGACCCAAGATTTCAGAACCACTTGAGAAAGAAAGCGATAGCTTGAGCGACACACAGCTACGCGATGCCGCGATGAAAAAGCGTCGCACCATTAACGTAGCATTGGTTGGCAACCCGAATTGCGGAAAGACATCGTTGTTCAACTTCGCCTCTGGAGCTCACGAGCGAGTTGGCAATTATTCAGGAGTTACTGTTGACGCAAAGACGGGACACGCCTCTTTTGAGGGTTACGACTTCAATATAGTCGACTTGCCTGGAACATACTCGCTCTCAGCATATTCTCCAGAGGAGCTTTATGTGCGCAAAGAGATTATTGAGCACACGCCTGATGTTGTTATCAACGTGATTGATGCAAGCAACATTGAGCGCAATCTTTACCTCACAACCCAACTCATAGACATGCACTTACGCATGGTTTGTGCTCTAAATATGTTCGACGAAACAGAGAAGCGTGGCGACAATGTCGACTATGCGAAGCTCGGCGAACTCTTTGGTGTGCCAATGATTCCCACAACGTTCACCACTGGCAGAGGTGTCGAGTTGCTTTTCCACATTATTATTAATATGTACGAGGGCCTCGACTTCCTCGATGACAAAGGCAATCTCGACCCTGAAGTAGCTGAGGGCATACGACAGTGGCACGAGCAATACCGCAAATCGGAGAAGGAGGAAGCAGAGCACGAGGAGGACTTTGCAAGCGGTGTAAAGCCCCAGCACAACGTGTTCCGTCATATCCACATCAACCACGGTCCATACGTAGAGGAAGGTATTGAGGCTATACAAGCCGTACTAAAACAGGAGAACGATTTGCGACATCGCTACTCCACTCGCTACCTCGCCATAAAACTCTTGGAGAAAGACAAGGAGACCGAGCATCTCATCGTTTCATCAACAAGCCGTGCAGAAAAGATATTCTCTGTGCGCGACAAGGCTGTTGCTGATGTACAGAACTACACCCATGAAGACTGCGAAACGGTCATCATGGACGCGAAGTATGGCTTCATTCACGGTGCGTTGCAAGAGGCAGGCTACCAAACTGGCAACAAAAAGGACACCTACCAGCTGACACACCTCATAGATCAAATTATCACCAACAGATACGTTGGTTTCCCTATCTTCATCCTTATGATTTGGATAATGTTTGAAGCAACATTCTCCTTGGGTCAGTACCCTATGGGGTGGATTGAGAGTGGTGTTGAGTGGATTGGAACAACAATAACCGGCACCATGCCAAGCGGTCCTCTAAAGGACATGCTTATCGACGGTGTCATCGGCGGTGTTGGCTCGGTGATTGTCTTCTTGCCACAAATCTTGATACTCTACTTCTTCATATCTTTCATGGAAGACAGTGGATACATGGCTCGTGCTGCTTTCATCATGGATAAACTGATGCACAAAATGGGACTTCATGGCAAGTCGTTCATACCGCTCATCATGGGCTTTGGCTGCAATGTGCCAGCCGTAATGGCTACACGCACCATTGAAAGTCGCCGCTCACGACTCATAACCATGATGATACTTCCACTTATGAGTTGTTCTGCACGCTTCCCTATATATATAATGATTATAGGAACGATGTTTGCGCAGCAATATCGCTCCAGTGTGATGATGTCTCTCTACGTCGTAGGCATAATCATGGCTATACTCATGAGTCGCCTCTTCAGCAAGACGTTGTTCAAAGGTGAAGACACTCCGTTCGTTATGGAGCTTCCGCCTTATCGCTTCCCAACAGCGAAAGCTATCGGCAGACACACTTGGCAGAAAGGCAAAGAATATCTGAAGAAGATGGGTGGTATCATCCTGGTTGCAAGCATCATAGTGTGGGCTCTTGGCTACTTTCCACACAACGAAGAACTTTCGCGCGTAGAGCAGCAGGAGCAGAGCTACATCGGACGCATCGGTCGCGCCATAGAACCCGTTTTCCGCCCACAAGGCTTCGACTGGAAGCTTGATGTAGGTCTTATTTCAGGCATAGGTGCGAAGGAGATTGTAGCCTCTTCCATGGGAATTCTCTACCACAACGACGATGTGGTAGAGGAAGGAAGCGAAGAGTCTTATTCTAATCTGCGCAAGCAGATGGTAGCCGACGGCATCACTCCGCTCTCATCATATTGCTTCTTGCTGTTTGTTCTGCTCTACTTCCCTTGCATCGCAACCATTGCTGTAATAAAAGGCGAAACTGGTTCTTGGAAGTGGGCATCATTCGCAGCTGTTTACACAACAGCATTAGCATGGATTGTCTCGGCTGTGGTCTATCAAATAGGAACTATGTTGGGGCTATAAAAAACAATGGAAATAACACTTCCAATATAAGACAAATATTGTAAAACGATATTAAAAGCACCATACAAAGTACGTCCGTTTACTTAAATTATATTATTTTCAATGTGTTATTTTAGAACAACACTTGTCTATATTATAAATTCAGACTATCTTTGCAACGTGTTTTTCATGGTATTAGATTATTAAGGTTAAGAAAGCATAGGTTGTCGTGAGACAATCTATGTTTTTTGTTTTATATCCAAATGAAATATTCTTGATAATACAACTCGAAAAATAGTGAAGCGGACTAAATCACTTTTTAATCCGCTTTATAAGTTTACCATTAAACTCTACAATAGATTCTACCATATAGCTTATTGATGTCTCTGGCATAGCAAGAACAGCGAAAAAATGTAAACCTTCCGCATCAATACGATCAAAATACAAATCGCTATAAACTGCTTGTTTTAGGAACTGTTCTGGCACCTCATTGACGAACGCCTCCTTGCGCATATCGGCAGAGAATAAGCGTTTATTTCCATTGAACACCGTTAGGTTAACAATATTGTCATAATACACATTGTCCACCTCTACTCCGTCATCATTAACCGATGGCTTCACCACCTTATATGTTGTTGGATTAATCTGTATGTAGCAATGATACTTCTCATCGTTGAAGAAGACAACACTATCGCGTTTCACCACTTTCTTTTGATTAATATTCTGCACCGCCTTTGGCACGAAAGCATCCATGTACGACGCGTCGTTAGTCTTGTAAAGCTTCACAATCTCACCACTTTGGTTCTTAAACTCGAACACATTTGGTGTCTGCTTCATTATCTTATACTTAGTAGTCTTGCCTCCTATGAGCACAAACGAGTGGTTCTCGATGCGGAAATACGTAGGTACACTGGTCGAATCGGGGAAATAAACAGAGTCGCCCTTCACACGAAAAGCCACATCTTCCCCATCCTCATCAAGCCATATTCCTTGCAAATCATGCTTTGCTGTTAAATCTTCTGTCGGCTCTACCGCCTTATTCTGACGATTTCCACACGCACTTACCTTGAGGACAAGCAGCAGAACAAATAAAGTTTTTGCTATATTTTTATACATAATTATTACACGTTACTCAATGCTGATTTCACAGCCATAACACTTGCAAAGTTAGCATATTTCGCAAGAAAACCAAAACAATAAGCATATTTTAATCTTTTCCATTCACTTTTTATTCATTTATATCAAAGTTATAATTAAAAATTCGTAAATTTGCAGATATGAGATATTTGGAGAAACATATAGCAAGGTTACTGTTGAACAATGATTGTGTCATTGTTCCGGGCTTTGGTGGATTTATGGCTCACAATATTCCTGCCAAATACGACGAAGAGAACTGCATTTTTATTCCTCCGATGCGCATTGTTGGCTTCAATCCGCAGCTGACTATGAACGACTCGCTCTTAGCCCAGGAATATGTCAACACATACGACATCAGTTTCCCTGAAGCACTTAAGCAGATAGCAACAGACGTTGAAAGTCTCAAACGTCACATCGAAGAAGAGCACATATACGAGCTATTAAGAATCGGTAAATTTGTCATCAACGGCTCCACATTAGAGTTCATCCCCGAAGAGACTGGCGTTATCACTCCTGCGCTCTACGGACTTGACGCTATCAACATACGCCCTGTGGCAAATACTGTTGAGGGAAAAGCCATAGCCACAGCAAAAGTAAGCGAAACTATCGAGCAGACCGAAACGAAAGAGGACGTGGCAGACGAAACACTATCTGTACACATTCCGTTGCGCTACATAAAACATGTGGCTGCAGCTTGCATTGCCATCATCTTCATGCTCACAATGCCTGCCAAGTTGGGCGATTCGAGCAAGCCCAACATCAACCAAAGTGCTATAAACGCAAACTGGTTCTACGAGATTATGCCAAAAGACATAACCAGTGGCACGCCCGATAAGCTGAACGACATGACAGCAACCGAAGCGGCAGAAGAAGGCGCAACAAACACTGAAGCGAACACAGCAAATAACGCTGAGAACAAAGAAGTTGCAACAATAACCAACAACACCAACGAGCAAACATCAGAGCGATACTTCAGCATTGTGCTTGCAAGCCGTGTAGCAAAAAAGAACGCAGAGGAGTATGTAAGCAAACTTCATCGTAAAGGCATGAAAGAAGCTCGTGTCTATATCGGTGCCAATGGTCACGTAAAGGTGATATATCGCAAGTTCAGCACTCGCGAAGAGGCAAACAAAGCAAAGAACATGCTGACAGACAACATCGAATTTGAAGGATCTTGGATAACAGAAATAAAATAAATGAAAAGAGTAAGATGCCCAAAATGTGATAACTTCATCACATTCGACGAGAAGAAATACACCGAAGGACAGTCGTTAGTATTCCAATGCCCCGACTGTGGCAAGCAATTCGGCATACGCATTGGTGTTTCAAAACTACGCAACACGCAGAAAGAGGATATTCCTGAAGAAAATGCAGAAGGAAGCGAGTGTGGCTACATCACCGTTATCGAAAACGTATTCCATTACAAGCAGGTCATTCCGCTACACATGGGTGTGAACGTCATCGGACGCTACATGAAGAATAGCGGTGTAAACTGCGCTATCGAGACAAACGACCCGAGCATCGACATCAACCATTGTTCTATCACAGTAAGCCGCGATAAAAAGGGCAACTTGAAGTATGTGCTTAAGGACGGACCGAGCTACACTGGTACCTTCGTCGACAACGTTATTCTTGGCGACCGCGAGCAACGCGTTATCGAGGACGGCACATTGTTCACAATTGGTGCTACGAGTGTCATTCTGCACACAGACAACATCAACGACACAACGCAAGAATAGACAACATTACATCCACAAAATTACGCTGTGAGTTTGCCACGCTACGGCAACGTTGTTGTCGCGCTACGGCAATAAAGTTTCGGTAGCACAACAACAATGTTGCCGTAGCGTGGCAAACTCGCAGTTATAATTTATTGGCAATTTCCTTGCCCATTTGCATTACGTAGGTAAGGTTTATATCCTTGTCGTAGACAACGATATCGGCATCCTTACCCTCATCTATTGAGCCTTTGCGGTCGAACACGCCCATAATCTTTGCAGGTGTTTCGCTTGCCATACGGAACACATCTATCATCGGTATCTCAGCCTTTTGTATGCATGTGCGGATGAGCACATCCATAGTGGCTATGGATCCGGCAAGCACCGAGCGGTCGGCGAGTTTACACACACCGTCTTCCATAATCACACGAGCCTCCGGAGACACATCACCTTCGCTTGCTGCATAAGCCAAAGAGTCGGTGATGAGGGCTGTTCTTTCTACGCCTTTTATCTTATATACAATCTTAAGCATTACTGGTGGCACGTGTATACCATCGGCAATCACCTCTACCGTCATATCCTGCAGCGCATAAACACTCTCCACGGTGCCAGTCACCTTGAACTCGTGCTCCTTGTACACTACGGGCATTGCGTTGTAGAAGTGCGAGGCATGTGTCATTCCGGCATCATGCGCTTTCACCACATCCTCATAGGTAGCGCGTGTGCAGGTGAGAGCAGAAAGCACGCCATGCTTGCGTAGCTCTTTGATAAATCTCACCGAACCGGGCAGCTCTGGTGCCTCATCCCAACGCTTGATGCACTTATACTTTTTGAGCAGCGTCTCATATTCATATATAATAGGTGCCTTTATCAACACTGGGTTTTGTGCACCAGCTTGCTTTCTATTGATATACGAACCTTCGATGTGCAATCCAAGCACAGGACTGTCTTTCTCCACCATGAGTTTCTGACACACGTTGCAGGCGGCCTCAATGGTAGGTATTGTCGACGACGATAATGTTGGGTATATTGCGGTGGTGCCATGCTTCAGATGAGCATTGACACCTGCACGAAAAGCATCCTGCGTGGCTTCAATGAAGTCGCGACCGCCTCCGCCATGAGCGTGCATATCAATGCCGCCTGGGACGATATAGCCTCCTTGGGCATCGATGATTTCAGCTCCCACAACATGCAAGTTGATGTTTGAGACGGCTCTGATTTTGTTGCCGTCCGTCACTATGGAGCCGCCATCAAGCCATCCTTTAGGTGTTAGGATGCGACCATTGACAAATTGTTTCAACATATTATTTCTTTTTAGAGTTCGTTCGTCACCTCGTTACCCATCTGCATTACGTAGGTGAGTTTAAGGTCTTTGTCGAACATCATGATATCAGCGTCCTTACCATCCTCGAGCGAGCCCTTACGATCGAACACGCCCATAATCTTTGCAGGAGTCTCGCTCGCCATGCGACATGCGTCCTCCATCGGTATGTTTGCCATCTGCACACACGTGCGGATGAGACGATCCATTGTGGCGATAGAACCAGCGAGGGCTGAGTGGTCGGCAAGCTTGCACACGCCGTCTTCAAGTATCACGCGCGGGTCGAATGCCACGCCCTCGTCGCTTGCGGCACATGCTAACGAGTCGGTGATGAGGGCGGTTTTCTCTACGCCCTTTATCTGATAAACCACGCGGAGCATCACCGGGGGCACATGTATGCCGTCGGCAATCACCTCTACGGTCATATCCGGAAGGGCGTACACGCTCTCCACGGTGCCCGGCACCTTGAACTCATGTTCCTTATATACCACTGGCATTGCGTTGTAGAAGTGTGTAGCGTGCATCATGCCAGCCTTGTGTCCGGCTACAACATCTGCGTATGTGGCGCGTGTGTGACCGATAGATGCCACTACGCCGTGCTTACGACACGACTGTATGAACTCCACAGAACCTGGCAGCTCCGGAGCTTCGTCCCAACGCTTGATACATGGATACTTGTCGAGCAATGGCTCGTACTCCTCTGCCACCGGTGGCTTTATCCATTCGGGTATCTGTGCGCCAGCCTGCTTCGGGTTGAAGTATGGACCTTCGAGATGGAGTCCGAGTACGGGGCTATTCTCTTCTTCCATGAGTTTCTGACAGGTCTCGCAAGCTGCCTCAATCATTGGCACGGTAGAAGACGAGAGGGTTGGGAATATAGAGGTTGTGCCGTGCTTCATGTGTGCTTTTATGGCTACACGGAACGCCTCCTCTGTGCCCTCCATGAAGTCGCGTCCGCCTCCTCCATGTACGTGCAACTCTACTCCGCCTGGTACTACATAGCAGCCTTTGGCGTCAATAATCTGAGCGTTAACGATGTGCAAATCACTGTTCGATACGGCTAAAATCTTATTACCGTCAATGATTACAGAGCCGCCTTCAAGCCATCCTTGTGGAGTAAGAACGCGACCATTAATTATTTGTTTTAACATAACTGAATGATTAGTTTTGGGACTATTGAGCAACACATCCTGCTTGTGCAGATTGTGTGTGCAAAGTTCCGTCGTCCATTAGTAGGTTTTTTCACAAGCAAAGGTACATATTATTTTTTATTGCAGCCAACAAAATAACAAAAAGAATTATTAACTTTGTAACAAAATCACAAAAATACAACACCATACGAATGGTGCAGACACCACAGTTCTGGGAGAACGAGTCGCTTGACGCATTGGAGAGTGTGCGCAGAGAACTGCGCGAAATAGTGCACTTGCTGAAGGAGCAACGCCAAAACAAGAAATTCGTCATCGACATAGAGGACGAATACACCACCTCCAAAGCCCCCGTTGACGTGGTTATACAGACTACGTACAAGCAGCGAGTAATCGATTACTTGGCAGAGAACAGCAACAACGAAACACTGCGAAAGATACAGAACTTTGAGCAGCTCACCGCTGCCGATATACAAGAGTTGGAGCGTATCTTCTTCGAGGAGCTGGGCACCAAGGACGAGTACAACGCACTCACCGAGGGACATCCGTACAAGAATAATGTGGCTGCCTTCATACGTGTCATCAACGGCATCGACCACAAGAAAGCGTTACAGATATATCAGCAGTTTGTAGATGGCTATAACCTCACTTCGGAGCAGGAGCAGTATCTGAAGAATATCCTCGACTACGTAAGTATGAATGGCGATATTGAAACCAAAAGCTTTATGGAGTATCCGCTAAAACAATACAACTGGCGTGCTATCTTCGGCGACCATTTTGTAAATCTAAAGGATTTCATCAAGCAGATTCATGAGGTCATCTCTGCATAAACAGAAAACAAGTTAAGTGTTTTTTGAAAGAAGATGGTTGTAGATTTTCTTCACGGCAATGTGGTAGCTTGCTTTTAAGGAGCCTTCTGAGGTGTTGAGCAGGCTACTCATCTCCGAATACTTCATTTCTTCGTAATAGCGAAGATTGAAGACAACGCGCTGCACATCGGGCAACTTTGCAATAGCTTCTTGCAAAGCTGCTTGCGTGGCATCGCCGTCAAAATATTCGTCGGCAACAAGGTGCGAACCAACTCCATCAGTAAGATCGGAGTCGTAAGCTACGAAGTCGCGCTTACGGCGTAGAAAGTCGAGCGACTCGTTGATGGCTATACGATACAGCCAGGTGGATGGTTTCGAACGCTCTTCAAATTGATCAAGATTGTTCCATGCTTTTACAAAGACATTCTGCATTACATCGTTGGCATCGTCGTGATTGAGCACAATACGACGTATCGTCCAATATAGTTTTTCGCTATATTGGGCAACCAATTCAGTAAACAGTTTATTCTTTTCTGTATCTTTCATTTTGCTTTGAACATCTTGGTTAAAGATACTTTTGTATGTTGTCGTAGATTATACTGTCATAGCCATATATGTCGTCATAGCGAACAAGGTTGCCATTGCTATCAGGATAGAGCGTATAATAGGTGATGTATATCGGCACTAATGGTTCTACCTTCAAACTACGCACCATCTTTGAACGATTAGGACGTTCTGCTTCTGGCACATCTTCGCGTGGCCGCTCGCTAAAATCGGCAGCCATAGAGTACTTCATCTTTTCCATCAGCTTCTCGTTTTTATCGTTCAGCATGAAAACAGCCAACTCGTAGGGTTTCTCTACACGTATGCAACCATGCGACACCATGCGGTTATTACGGGCGAAGACTCTGGGCGAGGATGTGTCGTGCAGGTATATGCTATAATTGTTGTCGAAACGGAAAATAACTCTTCCAAGCGCATTGCCACGCCCACCCCACTGCACAACGGAATAGTTGGCACTAAGGAGCATGTCGCGTGTAACGTTCTCAGGTGCTACAATCTTACCAGTGTTGCGATCTCTCACAAAGTAATTGTTATTATCGAAATAGGCGTGATTGCCGACATGGTGTATTACGCTTGTCTTCACGATGCTTTTCGGTATTATCCACTGCGGATTGAAGTCCATACGTTTTATCTTGCTGCTTAATAGCGGAGTCTTCGTCTCAAGACTACCTACAGCCACCTTCATAACCAGACGTTCGTCACCATCATGGGCAAACAGAGACAGTGAGGGCACGTTCACAACCACATACTTCTTATGCAGCTGCGGGTAGTCGCCATCGTTTTCCCAACGACAGCGCTCTATATTGCAAAGCAAACGACGGCGATAGTCCTTGTCCCTGGTCTTGTTCAAAGCAGAAATGTATTTGGCGTATAATGGATTGTGGGGCTTCGACTTTGCGAGAAAGTCTGCAAACTTATCCATATCACCCTTTATCACAGTACAAGCGGTTGCAAGATAGGTGTCATCGGGCAGACTTGTATGCCAACCATAAAGTGAACGATATGTGACGTGTAGGGTGTCGTCTTTACGCTGATCGAGTCGATTGAACGCTTTGTAAGGGTTCATAAAGCCAAAACGCTGCCCCTCTGTGTAGCGCAAGAAGGCTTTTGTAAGATAATACTCTAAGCGTGCGAACACTTTAACAGCCGAATTGTCGGCTGTTTTAATAGAATCGAAATCAAGGGTGCGTACACGTTGTAAATCTTCTTTCAGTAAGGAATAATAGAATTTGTCACGAGAGAAGCCCAATGAATCGACGCGAGAGATGTAACTAAGTAAGGTATCTGCTTTTGAAGAAACATCACCACGCGTTATCCACAGCATCTCCATACTGGTGTTGTAGTGCTTGCGAGCGTGTATGTCGGCTGGACTATTAGACTTGTCGGACAGAATGAGTGTGCGGATATTAGAGAATACTCTATCCGCAGAAATATCGTAACGGGATGTTCGCAATGTAGCAAAATCGTCTAACGATACATAAATACGTTCTTCTTTCTTATGACATGAGCATAAAACAAAAGCCATAAGAAAGAAGAGAAACAATGAGAACTTGCTAATATTCAAATTGGATATTGACAAAACTTGTTACTTAATCACAATTTTACGTGCTATCTTACCAACTTTAACAATGTAAATACCCTTTGGCAAGTTCAAATCAAATCGTTTGTCCTGACTATCAATCTTTACAGACATAACAGGAGCACCTCCTGCCAGATTGTAGATGCTCATTGTCATTCCAAAAGCATCTGTGACACGCACAACGTTATCCTCTATGGATATGACGGGCTTCTGCACATTGTCAATGAGCTCAATTTCTGGCATACACTCAGCCATTGCTGATTTTGGAGCACCTACCATAAAGATAGCAAGTAATATAACGAGTATATATTTTGTCATAAGCTAACGTTTTAATGTAATGATTTGTTTTTGCAAAGATACAAAAACTTTTAATACGACAATAATAATAGTGTAAAAAAACTGAGTTGTTCAGTTTTTTTACACTATTTATCGAGATTATTGCATCACAAATGTCAATGTACCACCTTTCAGAATATCTTCATGCGAAATGTTCGTGCTACGAAGTCGCTTACCATTGAGCAGTACTTCCTTTACAAGATACTTCTCCGGCGAATAGCCTTCTGCCTCAACCTTAAACGTATTACCATTCTCCAAGTGGATTGTTGCGTTGCGGAAGAGCGGTGAACCAATCTCGTACTCGCAACTAACAGGATTTAATGGATAGAAGCCTAACGCACTGAAAACATACCAAGCAGACATCTGTCCGCAGTCTTCGTTTCCACAGAGTCCGGCAGGTGTGTCGTTGTAGAGTTCTGTCAGTATTTGGCGAACATACTTCTGCGTCTTGTGGGGCTGACCTATCTTGTTGAAGATATATGCAGCATGGTGACTGGGTTCGTTTCCGTGTGCATATTGTCCTATCATACCCGTACTAAACAATGGCAGTTCGGCATTGGCAGTTGGCGTATAAGTGAAGAAGCTATCAAGTTTTTCAGCAAAACGTTTCTTGCCTACAAGTTTCTCAAGTCCCTTTATATCATGCTGCACCGACCACATATAGTGCCATCCATTGCTCTCACAAATGTGCGATGTGTACTCATCGGGCGAATAGGCAGGCTGGAAACTGCCATCAGAATGACGTGGTTGCATGAACGTATTGCCCTTACAATATACATTGCGATAGTTTTGCGCACGCTTACTGAACTCCTTGTAAAGGTCTGTTTTATTCATCGACTTTGCAAGAGCTGCTATGCAAGCGTCGTCGTAAGCATATTCGAGTGTTCGAGAGAGCGACCAGTCATCGCCAAGCGTAGGCTCCTTCACATCATAGGGTACATAGCCCAACTTCTTATAAAGTCCGATACCTCTATAGTCGTCTAAGTTGGCAGTCTTCACGCACTCTGCTAAAGCCTCTTCCTTGTTGATATTAGGCACACCTTTCAGAATAGCTTCAGCAATAACAGAAGCGGCATGATATCCAATCATCATATCCGTCTCCGACGACCACATATTCCAAATTGGCAAACGTCCGTTCTCCTTACTAAACGCAATGAGCGAATTGACCATATCGCTGGCACGTGTAGGCATTAGGATATCATAAAGCGGATGGGCAGCACGATAGGTATCCCACAACGAGCAAGTCTCATAGTTGAACCACCCATTCGCCTTATGCAGCTGACGATCAGCACCAAGATAGCTGCCGTCAACATCGCAGAGCAACGTAGGCGCAGACATGGCGTGGTAGAGTGATGTATAGAAAACTGTTTCTTGCGACTGCGAACCTCCCTCTATCTCTATCCTACCCAATTCCTTGTTCCAGAGGCTTTCAGCCTGTCTTCTCACTGCGTCGAAGTCGTCAGACACAGCTTCTGCCTGCAGGTTCTTTTGTGCTCCTGCAAGGCTTGTTGGCGAAAGAGCTGTTGTTACCACAAGTTTGTCAAAACCCTCTGAAGCAAACTTAAAGCGAGCAATGCAGCCTACTCCATCCCTATTATTCTTCAACGCTTTACTATCAATCTCTACAGATTTGATAGGTTGTGAGAAACGTGTTCTGAACCAAACTCGCTGATTGCGAGCCCAACCATCCGAATAACGATAGCCTTCAATGGTGAAAGAGTCAACAACGCTTATCTTGCTGTCAACCGTTGCGTCCCAGTTCATCGCCTTGTTCAAATCTAAGATGACCATGCGTTCCTTGCCATCATTAGGGAATGTATAGCGCTGAACTCCACACCGGGGCGTTGCGGTTAGCTCTACGTTAATGTCATAGTCGGTTAGACGCACTTGGTAATATCCTGCATGTGCCGTTTCGTCCTTGTGAGAGAAACGCGAGTGTATGCCCAACGGCTCTTCAGCCTCGTTGTACGGCAACGTTACGGGCATAAACGAGATATCATACAAATCGCCAGCACCCGTTCCTAACAAGTGAGTATGACTAAAACCGGCTATCGTACTATCTGGATAGAAATAACCAGCAATACGATCCCATCCGGGTAAACCGTTGTCTGGACTTAGCTGCACCATTCCGAAAGGCACCTGTGCTCCAGGATAAGTATTACCTGTATAGTCGGTACCTATAAGCGTATTCACTTTTGAAGCATAATCCTTGGCATACGTAGTGGTATGTAAGGTACAAGCAGCCAAAAAAATAATAGAAATTAATGTCTTTCTCATCATTATAAAATATGAAGATTTGAATTGAAAAGATGAAAGATAAAAATAAAGTCCACTTAAGGAATGTCCAATTTGGCCATATCTTTAAGTGGACTTATCTATTATTATATATTCAAATTGCAACTTCCGAGGAAGCAGTGTTTTAATTAGTCAAGATGAAGCGACTTCTTGATTGCCTCAATCTTCTCGTCGGCAGCCTTGCTGCAACGCTCGTAGCAACCAGCACACTTGAATGACGGATCCTTAACCTCGATGTAGAACTTAATCTTAGGTTCTGTACCCGATGGGCGAACGCTAACCTTAGTGTTGTCGTCGCAGAACCACTGGAGCACGTTGCTTGTTGTAGGCATATCGAGCTTCTCTACAGTGCCGTCGGCCTTTGTAGATGTGAGAGCCTGATAGTCCTTCCAGAGAATCACCTTGCTACCCCCCAACTCCTGAGGAGGATTGGCACGGAAGTCAGCCATCATCTGCTTGATTTCGTCAGCGCCAGTCTTGCCCGGGCGAACTACGTTCACTGTGAACTCCTTGCTAAAGCCATACTCCTGATAAATCTGCATCAAGAGGTCGTAAAGAGTCTTGCCTTGGTCCTTAGCCCAAGCAGCGATCTCGCAGATAAGGCAGATTGAAGCTGGAGCGTCCTTATCGCGAACCTTGTCGTAAGGCAGGAAGCCGAAGCTCTCCTCGCCACCACCGATGTAGTCCTGCTTGCCCTCAGAGATAGCAATCTCACGTGCAATCCATTTGAAGCCAGTGTAGCAGTCGCGAAGTTCCACGTTGTTCTTCTTAGCGATTTCAGCAATCACCTCTGTTGTAACGATAGTCTTAACAAGGAAGTCTGTCGGCTTCAGCTTACCAAGCTTCTTCTTATTCTCAATGATGTAATAGCAGAACATCATGCAAGTCTGGTTACCATTGATAATCATCCATTCGCCCTTATCATCACGGCAAACGATAGCAAGACGGTCTGCATCGGGGTCAGTAGCAACAACCAAGTCGGCATTGAGCTTTGTACCAAGCTTCATACCTAATGTCATTGCTTCTGCATTCTCTGGGTTTGGAGAAACGACAGTTGGGAAGTTACCGTCAACAACCATCTGCTCCGGAACAACATTTATGTTCTGGAAGCCCCAAGAGCGCAAGCAGAGAGGAACAATTACGCGACCTGTGCCGTGCATTGCAGAATAAACGATATTGAGATCCTTCTGGCGGTTGATAACATCCTGGTCAATCATTGCAGAATGAACAGCTGTCATATAGTCGTAGTCCATCTCGCCACCAATAATCTTAATCTTATCCCAGTTAGCCTCAAACTTAACGTCATCAATAGTCACCTTGTTAACCTCATCAATGATGCCCTTATCGTGCGGAGCCAATACCTGAGCACCATCGCTCCAATAAGCCTTATAGCCATTGTATTCCTTCGGGTTGTGAGAAGCTGTTACGTTCACACCTGCTTTCGCACCGAGCTGGCGGATAGCAAATGAAATCTCTGGTGTAGGACGGAGTCCCTCGAACAAATAAGCCTTAATGCCATTTGCAGAGAAGATAGCAGCAACAGTCTCAGCAAAGAGACGAGAATTGTTACGGCAGTCGTGACCTACAACAACAGAAAGGTTCTCCTCGCCTGGGAACGCCTTTAATATATAGTTAGCAAAGCCCTGTGTTGCCATGCCAACGATGTACTTGTTCATACGGTTTGTACCAGCACCCATAACGCCACGCAGACCACCAGTACCAAACTCGAGGTTCTGATAGAAAGCATCGATAAGTGCAGACTTGTCCTCTGCCTCAAGCATTGCCTTCACCTCGTTACGTGTTTCCTCGTCGAAAGCAGGAGTAAGCCACTGCTGTGCTCTTTCCTCACACTGCTTTATGAGTTCTCTATTGTCTCCCATAATATAAATGTATGTTAACGTTGTTAATAATTTAAGTTTCTAATTAATATTACAAAGTTAGTTATAATAAATGAAACAATAACCTTTCGCCACTTATTTTTCACTTAAATTATTCTAAAATCTTTGTCATATTCAGCTCCGTAATTCTGCCATCAGGATTAACCTTGGCATTAAAACGAAATCTTGTCTCGCTTGAACTGTTGTCTGTATGTTCCACTTTCTGCAACCCAGAGAAGACAACAGTGTACTCATATTGCTGATCGCCTACTTCCTTTTTCGTTATGGCGTAATCCTCAAGCGACATCCAATTCATCGAAGCCACGTCACTCTTGTAGATTTTGTGCATAAACGTAACTACGTCGCTGCGTGTGGCGTTTGCCTTTCCAAGAAACTTTGCAATCAGCGGACTGAATGAATTCATCAATCCATTTTCATCTCGGTTGTTTAGACTTTGGAACAATCCATCAAACACTGTTCCTACGAGTATTTTATCCTCTGGGGTCACCGTGTTTGCATTAAGCATTTTCATCTTATCTGTAGCTTCATCGAAGTGCTCACCATCAGGATGCTGCTCCAAATAGAGTTGTACAGCCTCAAGGGTGTTCGCCGCATCAGCCCTCGACCAATCAATAGAGTCAATCTTGTGTTGCGCAACTTGGCAGAACGGAGAGTTTGGATGTTGCTCGATGTATCGTTGGAAGTCGCTTTTTGAACCACTAACAACAACATTAGTCCAATCGCGGTCAAGCTGTGCAAAATATTCCAAATGTGCAGAAATAGAATCGCGATGAGCTTCAGGCGCATCTGTGTATGTATTCAGATAGTTTTGCAACACTTGGGGGTCGTTGCTCGAAAGGGCGAACTCATACGCAGACTCCTCCTTATCGCTTTGAGCATTTCTATAGAAAGCGTATAAAACAGCACCCAGAACCACTACAACCAATGACACAACTGCTATTACAATACGATTATTGCGTAAGCCCGAAGCCTTTTGATTGACTTTACAATCACTCTCGTCTCCACACATTGTAGTATTATCAACTGTGGTTTTATGATGACATTGTGGACATTCCGCATTGCTATTAAAATACGTAAACCCACATTGCGAGCAAGTTGTAACATGTCCTGCAATAGGTACTCCACATGAAGGACAGACTGGGGCTTTGTCACTAATTTCCTGATTACACTCAGGACACTTAATTATTGCCATGATTTTAAATTAATTATATTATTCTATTAAACACTTTCATCTACTGATGCAGCTGTCATTTATATACTTTTCACTCTCAACGTCTTTGGTATTTAAGTTCGCGCAAACTATGTCTACCCATAAAGCGACTTTTATCTACATAGCCCCTAATGCCATCGATGTATCCCTTACCAGTATACTGCCATAACATATAGTCTTTATCATCTGCCAATATTGGTTCGTTTGCAGAGTATTGCGCAATCATCAGCTTATAGTCATCTAACACTCCTACAAGATATTTGTTATAGAAATTGGTACCTGTGTACACAAGAGGTTTCTGATGATAAGCCTTTTCTACCATAACAAGAAACTTCGCAACAGAATCGCGGAATGCCTCTGTGCTCATCCCTTGCTTTACTTCGATATCTATCATCGGTATCAGATCTTGTTGACTGGGACGGCACTGGGTCTTAAAGTTTGCTAACTGCTTTGAGAGTTCGGTCTTTGGTCTGAAAAAATGATACGACCCTACCTTCAAGCCATACTTATGTGCTAAATCAATATTCTGCTCGTACATGTGATCTATACGATCGCCACCTTCGGTAGCCTTTAGATAGACATAAGCCATTTTTGTATTATTGCCTATTACTTCCCAAAACACCTCGCCTTGATAATGACTCAAATCGATACCATGCACATGTGCACAGGTGTCTTCGCATTGCACAAGATTGTCTTGAGAAAATACGGGGCAAGAATAAAACAGTCCTAATATGATATATATATGTATGTAAAAAATCCTCTTCATAAATGCAAAGTTACTGTAAAATAGACAAAGAGGCAAAAAATCATTACATTTTTAAATTGTATTAATACAACGCAAAAAAGACCGTCCTTGTACAAAAGTGTACAAAAACGGTCTTTGCTATAAAATAATAATCGATTATTCTTCTTCCTCTGCCTCTGCTGCGTGCTCCTCAATAAGCTTCTGCTGCAAATCGTTCGGAACAAGCTCATAGCTTGCGAACTTCGTTGTGAACGAAGCACGACCACCTGTCAAGCTACTCAACGAGATTGAATAGTTGCTGAGCTCCTTCAATGGTATTTTAGCCTGAAGTTTCTGATAGCCAGCCTCACTATCCATACCCATAATGAGCGCGCGACGACCCTGAAGATCAGACATCACGTCACCCATATAGTCGCTCGGTACATAAACCTCGAGATCGTAAATAGGCTCCAAAATCTTCGGACCAGCCTCCTTAAACGCTGCCGAGAATGCATTGCGTGCTGCCAGCATGAACGAAAGCTCATTAGAGTCAACTGGGTGCATCTTTCCATCATAAACGATAACACGCACATCACGTGCATAGCTACCTGTCAATGGTCCGTGCTCCATGCGCTCCATAATACCCTTTAGGATAGCAGGCATGAAGCGTGCGTCGATGGCACCACCGACAACAGAGTTGATGAATACGAGTTTGCCGCCCCATTCCAAGTTAATCTCTTCGCGACCCTTGATATTAATCTTAAACTCCTGTCCGTTAATCTTGTATGATGTAGGATCGGGCATTCCTTCTGCATACGGTTCAACGATGAGGTGTACCTCACCAAACTGACCTGCACCACCCGACTGCTTCTTATGACGATACTCGGCGCGTGACATCTTTGTGATAGTCTCACGATAAGGTATACGTGTCGGCTCAAACTTGATAGCGAGCTTCTCATTGTTCTCAAGACGCCACTTCAATGTGCGGAGATGGAATTCGCCCTGACCACGTACGATAGTCTGACGCAACTCCTTGCTCTGCTCGACGAGCCATGTCGGATCCTCCTGATGCATACGCAGCAATGCCGACATAAGTTTTTCTGTTTCTGCTGTATTGACAGCCTTGATTGCACGTGAGAACTTAGGGTTAGGATATTTGATAAAGTCAAAGCGCCATTCGCAATCTTTACCATTGAGGGTGTTTCCTGTCTTTACATCTTTCAACTTAACAGTGCAACCGATATCGCCGGCAACGAGTTCGTCCACTGGTATTCTGTTCGCACCAGCACAAGCGAATATCTGACCGATACGCTCCTTTGAACCACGATCAGCGTTTGTCAAGTCATCACCCGACTTAATCTTGCCGCTCATAACCTTGAAGTAGCTTACCTCACCAATATGCGGTTCCAAACCTGTCTTGAAGAAGTAAACAGACTCCGGTCCGTTTGTATCAGCAACAATCTCCTCACCACGTGTATTGTGAAGCTTCGGCATTTCGCTTACGAAAGGTACTACATTGCCCAAGAACTCCATCAAACGACGAACGCCCATATCTTTGCCTGCACAAACGCAGAACACGGGGAATATAGAACGTGTAACGAGTCCCTTGCGGATGCCTTCGCGCAATTCGTCCTCAGAAAGAGCTCCTTCCTCAAAGAACTTCTCCATCAATGTCTCATCGTTCTCGGCTGCTGCCTCAACAAGAAGCTTATGGAGTTCCATTGCCTTATCCATCTCTTCTGCAGGGATGTCAACGATTGTAGGCATACCACCTTCTGGTCCCCATGTGTACATCTTCATCAAGAGCACATCAACGATAGCATTAAAGCCTGCACCTGTGCTTACCGGATACTGAATCTGAACACACTTAGAGCCGTAGATAGCATTCATGTTTACCATGACATTGTCGAAGTCGCACTTATCAGAGTCCAACTGGTTGATAAGGAAAATGACTGGCTTATGAAGTTTCTCGGTATAACGGAAGTTGTTCTGTGTACCAACCTCAGGACCATACTGACCGTTAATAAGGATAACAGCCTGATCGGTTACGTTGAGAGCTGTGATTGCACCACCGATAAAGTCGTCAGAACCTGGGCAATCGATAATATTGAGTTTCTTGTTGTTCCACTCTACATGGAACACTGTGGGGAACACCGAGTATCCATACTCATGTTCTACCGGGAAGTAGTCGCTTACCGTGTTCTTTGCTTCCACCGTACCACGGCGCTTGATAATACCACTACCATAAATCATAGACTCGGCAAGGGTGGTCTTGCCGCTACCCGCACTGCCTAAAAGGGCAATGTTCTTAATCTCATTTGTTTGATAGACCCTCATATTCTTCAGGTTTTAAATGGTTAATAATAAATTCAGGCGGATTGACTTTGGGGCGGGTGTCTATCCGTCTACTAAATTATATATTTATATGGTATTTCCAAAAGAATTGCACAAAAACTAATCAAAATTTTAAACTTATTAGTAAATTTGTAGCCATAAAACATAGTGTGACACTATGTACACCTTATTATATAGTGAATGAAAGCAGGAATATACGTACATATACCATTTTGCGAGAGCCGTTGCATCTACTGCGGCTTTTATAGTACAACGGCAAAAGACTGGCGTACTCGCTACGTAGACGCACTTTTGAAGGAGATGCGTATGCGCAGCGATGAGTTACGCAGCCTTTATCCTGACAACGAATGTACGATTGATACTGTTTACATTGGCGGCGGAACACCTTCTACACTCTCCACTGAAGACATCGCACGCATCATAAACACTATAAAAGAGGTTTATCCTTGCACTACACGCGAGATAACGATGGAGATGAATCCCGACGATGTTACGCCCGAACTCATCACCTCGGTACGTACGCTTGGCGTGAACCGCATCAGTCTTGGCGTGCAGACCTTCAGCGACGAACGCCTGCGCTTCATCCGTCGTCGCCACAACGCTGCGCAAGCCGTAAAAGCCGTTGAGACAATCCGGCGTGCAGGCATCGATAACATTAGCATCGACCTTATGTTCGGCTTCCCCGACGAAACATTAGATGATTGGCAGAACGACTTGAACACAGCCTTGAAGCTACGTCCAAATCACATATCAGCATATAGTCTGATGTACGAAGAGGGCACCCCACTCTATCTGCTGCTTCAAAACGGCAAGATCAAACAGACCGACGATGATACTTGCCTTGCTATGTACACCATGCTTATGGACACGCTTTCAGCCAATGGTTACGAACATTACGAGATAAGCAACTTCTGCTTACCTGGCTATCGCGCCATACACAACAGTAGTTATTGGAACGATACGCCATACTTAGGTTTTGGAGCAGCTGCCCACTCGTATAACTTACTGACACGCAGTTGGAACGTTGCAGACATTAAAGAATATATTAACACCATCAAACGTGGCAAACTGCCGTCTGATAGCGAGCGCATTGACGACGACACTCACTACGAAGACATCATTACGACTGCCATGCGAACCCACGAAGGCGTAGACTTGAAACGTCTGAAACCTGAGTATCGCGACTATGCTCTGCGTTCTGCAAAGAGCGATATCGACGGCGGACTTCTCGAACTCACCAACGACCATCTGCGACTCACACGTAAAGGACTTTTCGTTAGCGATATGGTGATGAGCAACCTTATGAAAGTCTGATGAAAGTCTGATAAAAGTAAAAAGGTAAAAAAGTAAAAGGATATATAAATCACACATTAATTATAATCAACAAATAAGAACATGGAAAAGAAACTTCGCACCGCTTCACTTTGTGTGCAGGGCGGTTACAAGCCAAAGAATGGCGAACCTATTGAGGTACCAATCATACAGAGTACTACATTCAAGTACGACAATTCAGAGGAAATGGCTATGCTCTTCGACCTCAAGAAGGAGGGCTATTTCTACTCACGATTGCAGAACCCTACAAACGACGCTGTAGCCAATAAGATTGCGCAACTTGAAGGTGGCGTAGGCGCAGTGCTCACCAGCTCTGGTCAGGCAGCCAACTTCTACGCTGTATTCAACATATGCGAGGCTGGCGACCACATTGTAACATCTAACGAAATCTACGGCGGAACATACAATCTCTTCGGCGTAACATTGAAGAAGCTCGGCATAGAGTGCACTTTCGTTAATCCGAACGCATCTGAGGAAGAAATACAGAAGGCATTCCGCCCGAACACCAAGGTTGTATTCGGTGAGACAATCAGCAACCCTGGTTGTGCTGTGCTCGACATCGAGAAGTTCGCACGCATCGCTCACAAGAATGGTGTACCTCTCATTGTTGACAACACCTTCGCTACACCTATCAACTGCCGCCCGTTTGAATGGGGCGCAGACATCGTAACCCACAGTACAACAAAGTACATGGACGGCACAGCGAGCCAGGTCGGTGGCGTAGTTGTAGACAGTGGCAACTTCGACTGGATGGCTAATGCCGAGAAGTTCCCAGGTCTTTGCACTCCCGACGAAAGCTACCACGGACTCACTTACGTGAAGGCGTTCGGCAAGATGGGCTACATCACAAAGCTCGTGGCTCAGCTCATGCGCGATCTTGGCTCTATCCCAGCTCCGATGAACTCGTTCATCCTCAACCTCGGCTTGCAATCGCTCCACCTGCGCATGAAGCAACACTGCGAGAACGCACAGCGTGTTGCCGAGTTCCTAAAGGCTGACGAGCGTGTGGCATGGGTACACTACTGCGGTCTGCAGGGTGACGAGTACCATGAACTTGCACAGAAATATCTGCCCAACGGTTCTTGTGGCGTAATAGCGTTCGGACTGAAGGGCGACCGCGAGACAGCTATCCGCTTCATGGACTCGCTCGACATGATTAACATCGTGACCCACGTGGCTGACGCTCGCACATGCGTGCTCCACCCAGCAAGCCATACCCACCGTCAGCTCTCCGAAGAGCAGCTGCGCGAGGCAGGCATTGCGCCCGACCTTATCCGTCTCTCTGTAGGCATTGAGGACCCTGAGGACATCCTCGACGATATCAAGCAGGCTCTCAACAAGATGTAAACCGACATGAGCATGACAAACAACGAAGACAAGGAGCAGCTTTTCCGCGACGACCTCCATCAGTTTCTACTCTCTGTAGACATGATTGATGAGCGTCTGCCGGAAGCTCCCGACCTCGAAGAGTTGTGGCAGCCAATAGCTCAGAGCTACATGCCAGACGCCATACGCGAGTTCAACGGCGAATATCCGCGTGTGGCGTTCGGTTGGATAATGTACGTGGGCATGGCACTCGCAAAGTATTGGGACGTGGAATGGTCTACCTACTCGAAGGTGACCGACCTCTATGCCTATCTGCGCGACCGCATCGACTTCGACCACATGGACGACTATATCTGCGAGAAGGTGCTGTGCCTCGATGCTAAAGAGCACGAAGTGGTGAACAACGTGGTTGGCGAATGCGCTGCACGCACCTACACCAAGCTCTGCCGTATGCGCCTTGAGGCAGGATCAAAAGAGGCGTTCCACACCTTTGTAGCAGCACTTCACCAGATGTATCTGATGGGTATTGCCGTAGAGTTGCACAGCCTTGGCTATCACATGACAAAAGTACAATAGCATGACTGACAGGGAATTTGATACTTATTGGAAAGAAAATCGCATGACGATACTCGAGAAAAACGACGAGTATCGCCATGCGAAAGAGAATTTCAAGATACACTCCGGCGCCGACCTTATTCTGTTTGGCATACCCGTAGTGGCAGGCATCGTGTCTATAAACAACGTGCCGCTGCAGAACGAGCTGCTCAAATGGATTGTGAGTGCGGTTATCACCATTGTATGCTTCGCCCTCAGCGTGTGGGTGAAAAGCTTGATAACCGGCACGGTGTCGCCCGACGAAGTGGAACAACGCCTGAAAGAGACTAAGAGACGCGAGATGGTGGAATAGTTTACTTTCCACCACCTTCCGTGCTTTTAACGTCGTCGTTAGAGATTGATCGCGCCACCTTCTTAACGCCCGACGACAGTTCACCGATGCGCCAACTTACATTTATACCTATGCACCACGGATTATACGACGAGTCGCTACGAGTTATGAAGTTCGCACCAGTGACAGTCGATTTATAATGGCGCTTTGCATCAAGGAAATTACTTGCATACAAGTTGAAGTTGAGCCTATCCCTGAGGAACGACTTCTGCACATTCAAGTTATAGTTGTACCTACCCTCTGTCTTCGATTGAAGACCAGGATTACTTGTACAGCCATAGAAACCTAAATTCACTCTCCAATTCTTAGGCAGCGTCTGCTGCACACCTACATACGCCGAACCGTAATAGCCATAATTGTGCAGCTGCTGACGGTCGTTGTAGTCGGAATAATCGCCCCACAGATTCATGGTCAGGCGTGTGTTCTTGAAAATGTTCCAATTGACATAGCTCGACAACGACGCGGTCTGTGTGCGTCCGATGTTGCGGTACGTAGTGTAGCTGACGAGTTTGCCCATAGGATTCTTCACGCTCTCGATAGTGTTGTCCTCCACGAGCGACGTAACGCTTGAAATATTGTTGTTCGTGAAGCTGTAGCGCATGGTGCAACTAACGGAGAACTTAGCAGCAAAGTAGCTGTAGGTCAATTGCACGTTGTGATTCTTCTCGCTCACCAGATTAGGGTTGCCTTGTTGCAGCGCTTCGGGGTTAGTCTGGTTGAGATACGGATTGAGCGACCAGATGCCCGGTCGGTATATGCGCATATTGTAGCCGAATCGCAGATTGTTCTCGTCGTTTATGCGGTAGCCCACGCTTGCCGACGGCACCACATCGTCGAACCCGGTAGAGAAGTTTTCGCCCTCGCCTAACTCATACTTTATCTTCTGGAACGTATGCTCATAGCGTGCGCCAAGCCGTCCCGACAGATTGCCTAATCTTAAGCCGTAACCCAAGTAAGCGGCGAGGATGTCGTTCTCGTGACGATAGTGCGACGAATACTGTTCGTCGAACGTGTATTCGCAGTCGGTTCCGTTCTGACGCACATAGCGGTCGTCGTCCGAACGGTTGTCGCGCAATATGTATTTTGCACCCACCTCCACGTTGTGCGCCTTGCCGATAGGCGTGGTATAGTCTACCTGCAACGTGTGCTCCATGCTTCGTCCGCTGCTTTCAGTATGCTCGTCAGACAAGCGCTTCACGAACGGCAGCCACTCGTCGGTAGCTTCAGCCACATCATAAGACGAATAGTTGTCGCCGCCATTGGTGCCCCCGTTTATCTTGTAGGAGAAGGTGAGCATACGACCTTTCAGCTTGAACAGGCGCTGATAGTCGAGGTTGCCATAGATATACATATTGTCAGAGACGCTGCGCCCGCCGTTGGCATACGAATAGAGCGTTGCGCCAGACAGGGGCGACATGGCGTTGCTTCTTGACAGACTGTGCGCGTTCGACTTGTTTGTCCAGATGCCGAACGAGGCAGTCACGAGTCGCAGCGTGTCCACATCGTAGCTCGCCTCGAAGTTGCCCGAATGCGAGTGGTTATACGAACGGCTGTCGCTCGTAGCATAGCGGTCAGAAGCAGAAGGCGTGACAGGGTCGCCCGTGAACAGACTGCTAAAGTCGCTATGCATATTACGCATATCGTAGTAGTTGTACGAGTAGGTTCCACTGACGGTGAACTTGCCCTGCTTCACCGTAGCATACACACTGGCATCAGTATCAGTGTTCGACACACCGGCGTTCGTCGTAACGGTATAGCCCTCGATGCCCTTGCCCACGGTCACGATGTTGAGGATGCCGCCCACGCCCTCCGCGTCGTACTTCGGACCGGGGTTGGTTATCACCTCTATCTTCTTTATCGAAGATGCCGGCATACTCTTCAGCACCTCCTTCGGGTTCTTCGACATCATGTTGTTGGGTCGTCCGTTGACGTACACCTTAAAACCCGAGCTGCCGTTCACCTTGATATTGCCATCGCCGTCTACCGTCACCATCGGCACCTTGCGCAGCATCTCCAATATATTGTTGGTCTTCGAGTCGGGGTCCTCCTCTATGTCGTACGTAATTTTGTCGATGTCGGCTTTCACGAGCGGCTTCTGCGCCACTATCTCCACGGCACCCAGCACGTGCGAAGCCTCTTTTATATATAATGTGTCGAGCGATACCGTGGGTTCGCTGTCAGACACAACAAAGTTGCGCACGATGGGCTGCTTGCCCATTGCGTTGACAAAGAGGCGATAGCTGCCCGCCTTCTTCAGAGTCATGCTGAAGGAGCCGTCAGCCTCCGACACGGCGAGTGCGGCGGTGGATGTAGAGTCGGTTTGCGATGTGATTTTCATGGTGGCGTACTGCTCGCCTTCCTTAGTAGCGGCATCAGCCACTACACCCTTCACCACGAAACGCTTTGCGGTCTGGGCTGTCGCCCCGGTCGCTGCGAACAATAATGGAGTTACGACAGTGGCAGTCAGAAGAAACTGACCTTTGAAACAAGTCATATATTACAAGATTATTGGTTCATACTTACATTAAAACACAGAGGACTTACGCCACTCTGCGCAATTAAGAATTCAAAGTTAATTATTATGTATAAACCAAGAGTTGTTTCGTGTGTTCTTTTAACAATTCTTACACTAACCGCACCTCATATTACTGAGGCGGAACATCTCCGCAACACTTACTTGTCACTAATGTCACTAATACCACTAACGGCGGCTTCCGAACGGGTGCTTCTCATACCGGTCGTCCTTATCGTATTTACGATGCTTGTCGTGCTTATGGTGTTTGCCATGCTTATGGTGTTTGTCGTGCTTATGGTGTTTGTCATGCTTATGGTGTTTGTCATGCTTGTCATACTTATGATGCTTGCATGGCTTGCACGACTTGTAGTGCTTATGGTGCTTACAGGGTTTCGACTCGTGTACGACAACCACTCTGTTCGGATATTTTGCATATATATTGTGTACGTAAGCGTTGCTGCGCCAGTCGATAGGCTGATAGAAGTAATAAGACTCCTTGTAGCGTTTCCATTGGCGGTCGCTCATCATTCTGCGCAACTCCTTGTTGCGGTGCTTCCATGCCTTGCCGTTTATGTCGCGATAGCTGTTGATGGCATCGAGATAGCTGAGGTTGAGCTGCAGGATGTTGTTGCGCTGCACATTTGGGAGTCCCAGTTCGAGAACCATCTTGTCGGTTATAAAACGTGCCTCCACCTGAATATTGGCGAGTCGCTGTGCGCTTGCTGAGAGTGCCGTTACGAGAGCTACGGCGAGTGTCAATACTAATCTTTTCATAATCGTAAGCTGTTAAGTTATTAACTATTGTTTTTCGATATTGCAAAATTACGCCAAAGAAAACATAAAAGCAAGGGATTTTTCATATAAGAGCATAGGATTTACCCTATAAGTGCTTAGTATTTTCCCCATAAAACATAAAGACAAGCAGACGAACAGCGGACGCAATCCGATCAGGCGGCGGACGCAATCCGATCAGGCGGCGGACGCAATCCGATCAGGCGGCGGACGGAGCACGATGCAAGAAACCGAAGAAACGACAAATAAACTTAATTATTTTACACAACAAAACAACAATGTATAAAAAACTTGCACGCATGAATTATTCTGTATAATTTCGCAGCGAGTTTCCCGGAGCCTTGGCGCAAACGCTCCAAAAGAGCTGTAACAGGAGACCGATAATACACACATTATTATATATATGTATATGAGAAAACTGATTATAACACTTATACTGGGTATTGCAATCGCACACAACACCACCGCACAGACACGCTCCGATCTGCGCGATAGTCTTTCGGCAGCGGTGCAGGTGTTGGCGTTCCACCCCGACTCGCTCGAGCTACGCATGAAGAAGGCGGCTTGGAACATCGAACTCGAACAATGGAGATACGCCCAGGAGGAGTACGACTTTGTGTTGAAATGCGACGAGCGCAACATTGCCGCCCTATTCTACCGCGCATACGTGAACGAACGCCAGGGCAGATACAAGTTTGCACGCCTCGACTACGAGAACCTGCTGCGCATCGTGCCCGGACATTTTGAGGCTATGCTTGGGCTTGCGCTGCTCAACCAAAAGGACAACCGACCGACAGAAGCACTCAACCAGATAAACATGCTGGTGGCGCAGCACCCGAACAACGCCGTGGCATATGCCGCACGTGGCGGAATAGAGTTGGAACGTAAGATGTACACACCGGCAGAATATGATTTTTCACGCGCCATAGAGCTACAGCCGACAAACACCGACTACCGCCTAAACCGCGCAAACATACGCCTTCTGACCAACCGAAAGAAGGAGGCACGTGAGGATTTGGATGCTATGGTGCGCCTCGGAATACCACGCGCAAACCTTAACGAATGGTACAAAAAGTGCAGATAAAGCGGTGTTCGTTTTGCCATTTACACAAAATGTTGTAATTTTGCCCGATATTTGAAATACAACAACATTTAGAAATGGCAGAATATTTAAGCTCAAGTAAGAAGAAAGTAACTGCACCCCTGTTTTTTGAAATGAAGAAATGTGGTGAGAAAATCTCATGGCTCACAGCCTACGATTACACCACTGCATCCCTCCTCGACCAAGCAGGTATCGACACCATACTTGTAGGCGACTCTGCATCGAACGTGATGCACGGTAACGCTACAACACTCCCTATCACCGTTGACGAGATGATTTTCCACGCTCGCGCCGTGGCTCGCGCCGCAGAACACGCCTTCGTAGTGTGCGACATGCCCTTCGGTAGCTACCAGATTTCAGAAGAAGACGGCATACGCAACGCCGTGCGCATCATGAAAGAGGCGGGCGTAGACGGCGTAAAGCTCGAAGGTGGAGCAGAGATAGCCCCTATGGTCAGCAAGATTGTAGCTGCAGGCATCCCCGTATGCGGACACCTCGGACTAACGCCGCAGAGCGTTCACCAGTTTGGTGGCTATGGCTTGCGCGCAAAGGAAGAAGCAGAAGCCGAGAAACTCATCGCTGATGCGAAGGCACTTGAGGCAGCTGGATGCTTCAGCATTGTACTTGAAAAGATACCTGCAAACCTTGCCGAGAAAGTAAGCGCAATCATAAAATGCCCGATTATTGGCATCGGAGCAGGCAATAAGTGCGATGGACAAGTGCTTGTATATGCCGATATGCTCGGCATGAACAAAGGTTTCAAGCCGAAGTTCTTGCGCCAGTACGCTGACCTTCACTCTATCATAACCGACGCCGTAGGCAAATATGTAGCAGACGTAAAGTCGTCGGACTTCCCTAACGAGAACGAGTCATACTAAGACATGGACACTCAATACACACCCACTTACAACCGATTGTGGAACCGCGAATTCACGCTGCTCACAATAGCCGAGCTATTGTTGTGCATATCGTGCTACATGACAATACCGCTACTACCGTTCCGCCTCACAACTGAGGAGCACGCAAGTAGTTGTTTGGCAAGTTTCACAATCGTCACTTTCATTATAGGAGTCTGTATATCAGGCTTTTTCGACAGTTGGTTAATACAAAACTACCGACGCAACAAGGTATTCCTCGTATCGGCAATATGTCTCGGTGCTACAATTCTCGGACTCTCTGCTTTTGAATTTCAAGAGCAACCGATAGTGCGCGAGATAGAAGAATACACACTATTAGCTATCTGCTTCGCAAGCGGAGCTGTTTTCGGCACAGCCAAGCGTGTGCTCTCGTGTACGCTCCTGATAGACAAAACAGAATCGCGTCATCGCACCGATGCCAACTACACGGCTATATGGATAGCACGCCTAACGGTGATAATAGGTCCGATACTCGCCTTACTATTGCGCGAAGAGCTGCGTGGCTCACTGTTCTACATCGTTGGAGCAGCCATGTCGCTCGCTTCAGCCGTGCTCGTGATGTGCGTAAAGTTCCCATTCCGTGCACCAGAAGAAGGTGTGCATTTAGTTTCTATCGACCGTTTCTTCTTGCCACGTGGCGCAACAATAGCACTTGTGATAGCACTTATCACCGCCTCGCTCGGCATAGTGATGACCACACGCCTAACGATAGAGTTCTGCACATCGGTGATGGTAGGCTTTTTCTTGGCTGCATGTGCGCTACACATACCAGCCATCAGGAACGCACGCTTCGCTTCTGCCGTAGGAAACACATTGGCGATAATAGCTATTCTCACAATGTTCGCACACGACGACATTCTGGACAGCACCCTAAAGCCCATGCTCTTCGGCTTCGGCATAGCACTCAGCTCGTCAGAGCAACTTTACAAACTGCTCGGTAGCTGCGACCACTGTCAACGCTCTACAGCCGAGAGTACCTACTTCCTCTCAAGCGACGGAGGATTGTTCCTCGGCATTGCAGCCGGATGGCAGCTAACAACAGCCGTGAAATCAGCCGAAGAAATAGCATTGGGACTAATCGTCGTAGCAACAATAATATGCTCGCTAAACGTGCTCATAAAGAAAAAGCAAGCAAAACATCATGCATAATAATTCTAAAAAAGGAGGTACAATATGATTATCGATTTTGAAAAAACAGAAGAAAAGGTAGTCGAGAACTTCAAAGGTGGCAACGGCACACTTATCATGCGCGCTGCCGACGATGGTAAAGTGAAGATAATGCGTAACACACTGACAGCTGGTAGCTCGATTGGTATGCACACACACGAAGGCAACTGCGAGGTGATGTATATAATAAAAGGTGAAATCACCTTCGTATGCGACGGAACAGAAGAGACCGTGCACGCCGGAGAGGTTCACTACTGCCCATGCGGACACACCCACAGCGCAGAAAACCGCACAGCTGAAGATGCCGAATTCTTCGCCATTGTGCCCGAAACGAAGTTGTAGTTTTCGACAATTAACCCTACCCCACCCACCATCCGATGCTTAACAACGTGAAAATTAATGAGTTCGGAGGGCAAATATTATGATATAACACAAAAAAGTTACTAAGAAATTTTCGTATAACACGAAAAACTTGTATCTTTGCACGTCCTTAGAAAAAGGTAATAACAAAAGAAATAATAATATAATACATTCAAATGACTAAAGCAGATATCATCAACAAGATTGCAGAAAGCACCGGATTACAGAAAAAAGACGTATCAGTAGTCGTAGAAAGCTTCATGGAAAATATCAAAAATAGTTTGTTGACAGAGAAAGAGAATGTGTACCTGCGTGGATTTGGAAGTTTCATCGTTAAGCATCGCGCCGCTAAAACAGCGAGAAACATACTCAAGAAGACAACAATGAAAATCGGCGCACACGACCAGCCAAGCTTCAAACCGGCGAAGTGCTTCATTGAGGAGATGAAGAACGCCACAATGGAGAAGTAAGGATTGACCAACATTCATTTGAACAAAAAGAGAATACATCATTAATATTAATATTAAACAATAAAAATTTAAAGCTATGCCAAACGGAAAGAAAAAAAAGGGACACAAGATGGCTACTCACAAGCGTAAAAAGAGATTACGCAAGAACAGACATAAGAGCAAGTAAGAAAGCCTGCCCATAAGGGTCAGTTCCGATATGGGGGCGCGTCAAAAACCCATTGCATCAGCAATAATTTTGATGCGCCCCCATGCTTTTATATCATTATTTAAAGAAAGTTCCTAAATTAGAAAAACAAAAGAGAAATGACCAGCGAAGTTGTAATCGATGTACAACAGAATGAAATCTCCATCGCGTTGCTTGAAGACAAGCGACTCGTGGAATATCAGACTGAGCCAAGGTCTGTTTCATTCTCTGTTGGAAACATCTATGTTGCAAAAGTAAAGAAGCTCATGTCTGGACTGAACGCAAGTTTTGTTGACGTGGGCTACGAACGTGATGCCTTTCTCCATTATCTTGATTTAGGCAACCAATTCAATTCTTACGAGAAGTACCTCAGACAGGTACAAAGTGACAGAAAGAAACTTTATCCTTTTGCCAAGGCTACAAAGCAGCCCGACCTCAGAAAGGACGGAAGCGTACAGAGCACACTAACAGTAGGACAAGAGGTATTGGTTCAGATCGTGAAAGAACCGATATCAACAAAGGGTCCACGACTCACGGGCGAACTTAGCTTCGCAGGACGCTACTTAGTACTCATGCCTTTCGGCGATAAAGTTTCGGTATCGACAAAAATCAAAAGCGGAGAAGAGCGCGCACGACTAAAGCAACTCATCAATAGCATCAAGCCAAAGAATTGCGGTGTTATTGTGAGAACGGTAGCTGAGGGTAAACGCGTAGCAGAGCTGGATGCAGAACTCAAAGTCCTGACAAAAAGATGGGAGGACGCACTCATAAAGGTGCAGAAAACCCAAAAACGTCCACAGTTGATCTTCGAAGAGACAGGTAGAGCTGTAGCCCTATTAAGAGATTTGTTCAATCCAACCTACGAAAACATATACGTCAACGACGAAAATGTTTTCCATGAAGTAAAAAACTATGTTTCACTCATCGCCCCAGAGAAAGCAAACATCGTTAAGCTGTACACAGGAACAGTTCCCATCTTCGACAACTTCAACGTCACAAAGCAAATTAAATCCAGCTTCGGCAAAACCGTCAACTACAAACATGGTGCTTACCTGATTATTGAACACACAGAAGCACTGCACGTTGTAGACGTGAATAGCGGCAACCGCTCACATTCGGACAACGGTCAAGAAGCAAATGCTCTCGACGTAAACCTCGGAGCAGCCGATGAGTTGGCACGCCAACTGCGCCTGCGCGATATGGGAGGCATCATCGTGGTCGACTTTATTGACATGAACCTCGCCGAAGACCGCCAACTGCTCTACGAGCGTATGTGCAAAAACATGCAGAAAGACCGCGCTCGCCACAATATTCTACCCCTAAGTAAGTTCGGACTAATGCAGATTACGCGCCAACGTGTCCGTCCTGCTATGGATGTGAATGTGGAAGAGATATGCCCCACCTGCTTCGGAAAGGGAAAGATTAAGTCGAGCATTATTTTCACCGACCAACTGGAAAGTAAGATTGACAGGCTTGTCAACAAGATTGGAATAAAGACATTCTATCTGCACGTACACCCATACGTGGCTGCCTACATCAACAAGGGACTCGTCTCGTTGAAGAGAAAGTGGCAGATGAAATACGGATTGGGCGTACATATCGTTCCATCACAGAAACTTGCGTTCCTGCAGTACGAATTCTACGACAACAAACGCCAGTTTATCGATATGAAAGAAGAGATAGAAACAAAGTAGAAAAGAACGAAAAGTAACACCATAAGAAGAAAGGATATGTAGCATTTCGCACAAAAAGCGAGACTATGTATCCTTTTTTCTTATAAAAGAGGCTATTATCTGCTGTTTAGAACGAAAATAAGCAGAAAAACATTTCGACATTCAAAATAAACTTAGTACCTTTGCAGTCGCTATTACGAGATAGTAGCATAATTCAAACCACAAATTAAAATTAAATTTTAAACAATGGCAACAAAGATCAGACTTCAGCGCGGCGGTCGTAAGAGCTACGCTTTTTATCGTATCGTAATCGCTGACGCAAGAGCACCACGTGATGGTAGATTTACTGAGAAGATTGGTACTTACAACCCTAACACCAATCCTGCTACTGTAGATTTGGATTTCGACCGTGCACTCTATTGGGTAGAAACAGGCGCACAGCCAACAGCAACAGCTCACAACATCCTCAAGGGCGAGGGCGTTTATCTTATGAAGCACCTCCGCGGTGGCGTTAAGAAGGGCGCATTCGATGAGGCTACAGCACAGAAGAAGTTCGACGCATGGAAGGCAGACAAGCAGAAGGGCTTGGACACCGTACGCGAGAACGAGGCTAAGGCTAAGGCAGAGGCTGCTGCTAAGGAGCTCGAGGCAGAGAAGAAACTCAACGAGGCTATCGCTCAGAAGGTAGCTGAGAAGAAGGCTGCTGAGGCTGCTGCAAAGGCTGAAGCAGAGGCTGCTGCTAACGCAGAGGCTACAGAGGAAGCTCCAGCTGAGGCTTAATCAACGAAAATTCCGTCACAAGACACATATAAATCCCAAGAGCACCAGTTCTTGGGATTTATTGTTTTATAATCATACTGCTTCAACCACAACAACTACCCCACTCACATTCTTCCTAAAAACACAACTTATTGTGCAATAAATTCTTAATAAGAAAGAATTACATTAAAAAAACAAGCTCATAAATGGGGTAAAGCAAAGAAAACAAGCGTTTTCTGAGTTTTTTTTTGTAACTTTGCACTTGTGCTTATGCGTACACTTTGACGAACAAAACCATAAGTAACGCAAACTACGCACATATTAAATATCAAAGCATGGCAAAGAAAGTACTTTTTATCAATCAGGAGATTGCTCCGTATGTTCCCGAAACAGCACTCTCAATCATGGGAAGAGACCTTCCAACCAAAATGCAGGAAGAAGGTTTTGAAATTCGCACGTTCATGCCCAAATGGGGAAATATCAACGAGCGCAGAGGACAACTTCATGAGGTAATCCGCCTTTCAGGAATGAACCTTGTCATCGACGACACCGATCATCCGCTGATAATCAAGGTTGCGTCTATCCCACAAACACGCCTTCAGGTGTATTTCATCGATAACGACGACTACTTTATGAAGCGTAAGATGGCTCTTGACGAGAATGGTGAGGAATACGACGACAACGGCGAGAGAGCTATTTTCTTCGCACGTGGCGTACTGGAAACTGTAAAGAAACTCAGATGGTCGTCAGAAATAATACATTGTCAGGGTTGGATGTCATATATCGTACCACTTTTCGTCAAAGCTGCATACAACGACGAACCGACCTTCACCGACACCAAAATTGTTACATCAATATTCAAGGATGGTTTGTCTAAGAACATCGGAGACAACTTCAAAAATTGCCTTGAGTTCAAAAACATCACTGTAGATAGTCTTAGTGACTACAAGGACGACTTCGATTTTATGGAGTTCTGCAAGCTGGCTATAGATAATAGCGATGCCGTAATTGAAGCAGAAGAAAACGCCAATCCAGAATTGATGGCATATGCCGAGAGCAAGGGCCTGCCAATATTAAAATATCCAGGAGAAAACTATACTGAAGCCTACAGAGATTTCTACGAGAAGCTGTAGAGTGGAGAATTCAAATTAATCAATTTTGAATATGAAGCTAAAATATTTGGCAAGTCTCATGCTTGCCACCTTAATATTCACATCGTGTGACGATACCACTGGCGACATCGGCAGTGGTACGCTCATTGATGGTAGCGACAACTTGAATATAGTTACTGATACCTTTGAAGTAAAAACACGCTCAATTGTTGCAGACTCGGTTTTGGCAAGAACATACACCAGCTACATTGGTAAGGTGCGTGATCCGGAAACAGGTGCATATCTCAGCAGCGACTTTATGACACAGTTCTACATGCCCGAAGGTTTTGATTTCCCGAACAAGGATAGCATAAAGATTGCCAACAAAGGACGAATCAAAGCAGATTCTTGCGACATACGCCTTTACTACAAGGAATTCTATGGCGACTCATTAGCACCTATGAAATTGACAGCTTACGAATTGTCTGCGCCCATCCCCGAAAAGGTCTACTATTCGAACTTTGACCCAAAGAAGGAGGGATTTGTGGACGAAAGCACTGCTGTCAATAAGGTTTACACGCTTACAGACCTAAATGTAGACGCATCTGTACGTAATGGCTCAGACTACATCAAGTCAATATGTATTCCGCTTAACGATTCGTTCGGTACAGAGCTTATCAATCAGTTCTATGACCACAAAGAGGACTTTAAGGATGCCTACACCTTTATAAATAAGGTTACACCTGGTTTCTACTTTAAGACTCAAAGCGGACTTGGAGCTATGGCGCACATATATCTGAGCCAGTTGAATGTCTACTTCAGACACAAGACAACCACAACAAACAAAGATGGTTCGAAACGAGACACAATCATCGTATCGTCGGCTTCATTCCCTGGCACAGAGGAAGTACTTCAAACAACGAATATCATCAACGACAAAGCCGCTATCAAGCGACTCGCAGAAGAGGACACATGCACATACATAAAATCGCCTGCAGGCATATTCACCGAAATGACAATCCCTGTAGACGACATATTGCGAGGACATGAAAACGATACAATCAACACCGCAAAGGTCAGTTTGACACGTATCAATCCAATCGCAAATGGCGATTATGCGCTGAATGCACCTACTACGTTGCTGATGATTCCGAAGGCAGAGATGTATAGCTTTTTCGAGAACAAGCAGGTGGCAAACTATAAAACATCGTTCCTTGCTACATATAGCAGCACGACGAACCAGTACACCTTCAACAATATAGGTAGCTTAGTGCGCTATATGGGCGAAAATCGCTCAAAAAAAGATTGGAATAAGGTGGTGATAATACCAGTTACTGTTACAAAAAACACATCGGGTGAGCTGACAAACATAACCCACGATATGTCAATTGCAAGTACAAAACTGGTCGGCGGTAGTAACAATCGCAATGGAGCTATAAACATCACTGTCATCTATAGCAAATTCAAATAAACACGCCAATGGCAGACAATTTTCTTGAACGCCAACGACGCGACTACGAAGAGCGTAAGCAACAATGGCAGAAATCGACTAAGAAAGCTGCAAGCGTGTCTGAGATTTTAAGAAAGGCGCGTGAGAAATTCAATAACGACTAATTTGAACACTTATAAAAGCCGTTCCATCATATATGGAGCGGCTTTTTGTATTAAAAACTTTCGAAAAGTTTTGGTAGAGAATTTATTTTGCTTAACTTTGCGAAATAACTAATAACTTAATAAATTAACCTAACCGACAAAAAACTTTATGGCAACAGAAAAGAGAAATCTCCTTAAAGGAGACTTTAGCAAGAAAAACGCCCTACTCTTTGCTTTAGCAGTTCTTGTAACAATTGTGCTATGGAATCTGCCGACAAGCAGTTTCGGAATCGAAGGTCTCACCGTTATCCAACAACGCATTATTGCCGTGTTCGCATTGGCAACAATACTATGGGTGACAGAAGCCATTTCGCCTTGGGCAACATCCGTGTCGCTCATCGGCTTACTGCTTTTCACAACATCAGACAATGCGTTCCACTTCTTCCGATCAGGCATTGAAAAAGAAGAACTGCTTGACCACAGCGCACTAATGGCTACATTCGCCGACCCTATCATCATTCTCTTCCTCGGTGGCTTCATACTTGCTATCGCAGCAACGAAGTCAGGACTTGATGTGCTCTTAGCACGTACATTGCTCAAACCTTTCGGCAATAAGAGCGAGAACGTACTACTCGGCTTCATCCTCATCACTGGTGTATTCTCTATGTTCGTCAGCAACACCGCAACAGCAGCGATGATGCTCACTTTCCTTGCCCCCGTATTCAAGGCTCTTCCCCCAGAAGGTAAAGGACGAGTTGCTTTGACACTCTCTATCCCCGTGGCTGCCAACATCGGTGGTATGGGCACTCCTATCGGCACACCTCCTAACGCTATCGCACTGAAATATTTGAACTCACCAACAGGTCTGAACCTTGGTATTGGTTTCGGCGAATGGATGATGTATATGCTTCCACTCACCGTGATATTGCTTCTTATTGGTTGGTTCTTACTGAAGAAGTTTTTCCCGTTCAAGAAGAAGACCATCGAGCTTGAGATTGAAGGCGAAGTGCAGCACAACTGGCGCACAATGGTAGTTGCCGGAACATTCATCGTTACTGTATTGTTGTGGATCTGCGACCGCTGGACTGGTGTAGGATCTAACACCGTTGCTATGTTGCCTATCGTAGTGTTTGCATTCACAGGTGTCATCAAAGCACGCGACTTGGAAGAAATCAACTGGAGTGTCATCTGGATGGTAGCCGGTGGTTTCGCACTCGGACTTGCACTCAACGAGTCGGGTCTCGCAGAAAATGTTATCAAGAGCATTCCGTTCAGCTCATGGTCTCCGGTAGCCATTCTGCTTGCTTCTGGCCTTATCTGCTACATACTTTCAAATTTTATATCGAACACTGCGACAGCAGCACTCCTCGTGCCAATCCTTGCCGTTGTATGTAAGGGTATGGGCGACTCACTCGAGAGCATCGGTGGTACACCGACTGTACTCATCGGTATAGCTGTAGCAGCATCGGTAGCGATGACACTGCCTATATCTACACCTCCAAATGCCATTGCTCACTCAACAGGCTTAGTAAAACAGAACGAGATGATGAAGATTGGTTTGACAATGGGTATCATAGGTTTGGTGCTCGGTTACTCACTACTCTTCTTCCTCGGCGAGATGCACGCATGGCAATAGTACATGCATGATTATATATTGCGTGCAATAATATCATAAACCATATTATTGCACGCATAATAATATAAGGATATAAAAATGTCTTTTTCACAGGAAACCCTCTACGCTATAGCGTTGACCCGCATTAGCTATTTTAACATTGCCACATGCTTACAACTATATCGCAAGCTTGGTTCGGCAACAGCTATCATGGAGAATCGCAATAACATTAAGGATGTTATCAGCGATGCTTCTCCAAGATTAGTTCATGCACTAAGCGATGTTTCCGAAGCCTTGCATCGTGCAGAGGCTGAATTAGAATTTGATAACGCACATGCCATTCGTCCATTGACGATGGCATGTGACAATTATCCAGAACGTCTACGCGACTGCGATGATGCGCCTATTGTGCTTTTCTATCGCGGCAACGCTGACCTCAACCAACGTCGCATTGTGTCTATTGTAGGTACACGTCATTGCACAGCATACGGCCAAGACATCCTTACAAAATTTTGCCAAGACCTAAAAGAGTTGTGTCCTGATGTGCTCATCGTAAGCGGATTAGCCTACGGGGTTGACATCTGCGCTCACCGAAACGCTCTGAGAAATAGTTTTGACACTATTGGCGTTTTGGCTCACGGTCTGGATATGCTATACCCCTCTGCCCACAGAGACACAGCTAAAGATATGCTCTCGCATGGCGGACTTCTGACGGAATTTCTTACAAACACGAACCCCGACAAGATGAACTTCGTGAGACGCAACCGCATTGTGGCAGGCATTTCCGACGCTACAATCGTGGTGGAGAGTGCGGCACGTGGCGGAAGCCTCATCACTGCAGACATTGCACAAAGCTATGCTCGCGACGTATTCACCTTTCCGGGCAATGTAAACTCGACATATAGCGAAGGCTGCAACAACCTGATTAGAGACAATAAAGCAGCACTCATCACCTGCGCAGAGGACTTTGTTAAAGCAATGGGTTGGGAACAAGACAACCAAGTGAAGGAAGCACGAGCAAAAGGTATCGAACGCCAACTGTTCCCCGAACTGACCGCAGAAGAGACACGTATTGTCGAACTTCTTCAACGTAACAACGACTTGCAGCTGAATATCATCGCTGTACAAACTGGATTGCCGATTGGCAACATCTCTGCACTATTATTCAGCCTCGAATTGAAAGGTGTTATCAAGCTATATGCAGGAGGAGTTTACCATTTGCTGGGTTAATATTGGAATTTTTAGGTTAAAAATTTTGCACTTACTCCTATTTGTCGTAACTTTGCATTAAGCAGTAAGAAAAAGTATAACATAAAATAAACGCAAATGCCAGAAATTTCAACACGAGGACTTGAAATGCCCGAATCGCCGATTCGCAAATTAGCGCCTTTGGCAGTAGATGCCAAAAAACGTGGTGTGAAAGTCTATCACCTCAATATCGGACAGCCCGACCTTCCTACTCCAGAAGTAGGACTTGACGCATTGAAACACATCGACCGCAGTGTGCTCGAATACTCTCCGTCACAAGGTTATTATTCATATCGCGAGAGACTGACCGGATATTATAAGCGTTTTAATATTAATGTATCGCCTGATGACATCATCATTACAGCAGGTGGTTCAGAGGCAGTGCTCTTTGCATTCATGTCGTGTCTAAATCCGGGCGATGAAATTATTATTCCGGAACCAGCCTACGCCAACTATATGGCTTTTGCAATCTCGGCTGGCGCAAAGATTAGAACTATCGCAACAACAATAGAAGAAGGCTTCTCGTTGCCTAAGGTGGAGAAGTTTGAGGAACTCATCAACGAGCGCACACGTGCCATCTTGATTTGTAACCCAAACAACCCTACGGGCTATCTCTATACACGTCGCGAGATGAATCAGATTCGCGACTTGGTGAAGAAATACGACCTCTATCTGTTCTCAGATGAAGTCTATCGCGAATACATCTACACAGGTTCACCTTACATCTCTGCCTGCCACTTGGAAGGTATCGAAGATAATGTGATACTCATCGACTCTGTGTCGAAGCGTTATAGCGAGTGCGGTATCCGCATCGGAGCCTTGATTACAAAGAATTCGCAAGTGCGTGCAGCCGTAATGAAATTGTGCCAGGCACGTCTTTCTCCTCCACTCTTGGGTCAGATTGTAGCCGACGCATCGCTTGATGCGCCCGAAGACTACTACCGCGATGTTTACGAAGAGTACGTGGAGCGCCGTAAGTGTCTCATCGACGGACTAAACCGCATACCAGGTGTCTACTCACCAATTCCTATGGGAGCCTTCTACACAGTTGCAAAGTTGCCAGTAGACGATAGCGAGAAGTTCTGCCGTTGGTGCCTTGAAGAGTTCCAGTACGAGGGTGAGACCATTATGATGGCTCCTGCTGCTGGTTTCTACACCACACCAGGTGCTGGTATCAATCAAGTTCGCATCGCTTACGTACTGAAGAAAGACGACCTTGAGCGTGCGCTCATAGTCCTGCGCAAGGCACTGGAAGCATATCCAGGCAGAGTAGACAGCAACGATTAAAACTGTCCAATACTTTTAGGATATAGAGATTGAGGAGCTAAGAAGTTAAGCCAATGGTTTTACAGCAGATGCTACAAGCTATAACAACGGCTCAACTTCTTAGCTCCTTCTTTATTAACTACCAAACAAAAGATAATGAACTTTCCTCTTTTTGTAGCTCGACGCATATGTTCAAACCAAATAAGCGACCGCCCAAAGGTATCGAAGCCTGCTATCCGTATAGCTACAATGGGCGTAGCAATCGGATTGGCGGTGATGATTATCAGCGTGTGTGTGGTGCTTGGCTTTAAACATACTATACGTGACAAGGTAGTTGGCTTTGGCAGTCACATACAGGTTGCCAACTTCTATGCGCTACAATCGTCAGCCACAGACCAACCGATTATTATCAACGACTCATTAGTAAAAGTGCTTAAAGGCATTAACAGCGTGAGTCATGTGCAACGCTTCGCTCTGAAGCAAGGCATCTTGAAGACCGATAACGACTTCTTAGGGGTTGCATTCAAAGGCGTAGACGAAGCCTTCGACACCACCTTCATACATAACAACATGGTCGAAGGCTACATACCACAGTTCTCAAGCGAGAAGAGCAGCAACAAGATACTCGTATCGAAGACGATGGCTGACAAGCTGCAGACAAAGTGTGGCGACCGCATCTTCGCCTACTTCATCGACCAAAACGGAGTGAGAGTACGTCGGTTCACCATCACTGGAGTTTATCAGACTAATCTCAGCCAATACGATAAGGCAATCTGTTTCTGCGATTTATACACAGCCGTTAGACTAAACAATTTCAGTGAAGGACAAGTTTCGGGTGCCGAACTCACTGTGGCTGATTTCAGCAAACTCAATGAGACGGAGGACATAATTGTGCGCAAAGTGAACCGCACAATGGATAGCAATGGTGCCACCTACTCATCAAAGACAATACGCGAACTATCGCCTCAGATATTCTCGTGGCTCGACTTGCTTGACCTTAATGTGTGGATAATTCTCGCAATTATGACCGCCGTGGCAGTGGTAACAATGATTTCAGGACTTCTCATCATCATTCTTGAACGCACAACCATGATTGGTATACTCAAAGCACTCGGAGCCCGCAACGGAACTGTGCGCCATACCTTCCTTTGGTTTGCAGCATTCATCATAGGTAAAGGATTGCTTTGGGGCAATTTATTGGGTTTGGGACTTGTCATACTACAACACTTCACAGGTTTTGTTAAGCTCGACCCTGCTACCTATTACGTTGATACCGTTCCCGTAGAAATCAACTGGCTCTTCATTGTCGCCCTTAACGTTGCAACTATGTTCATAGCCATCGTGGTACTCATAGCTCCGAGTTTCCTCATTTCGCACATTCACCCTGCGCGCTCTATGCGCTACGAATAATAAAAACACAACTCATAAAAAGAAACATATACAATATGGATATAAAGAAATCAGAATTTACAATATCGTCTGCAACCGTAAGCCAGTGTCCGAAAGACACAAAGCCAGAGTTTGCATTCATCGGACGCTCGAACGTAGGCAAGTCGAGTCTCATCAATATGCTGTGCAACCATAAGGGGCTCGCTAAGACATCAGCAACACCAGGCAAGACCCTACTCATCAACCATTTCATCATCAACAACGACTGGTACTTGGTTGACCTCCCAGGCTATGGTTTCGCTAAGCGCTCCAAGACCGTACAGAAAAAGCTCGACCAGATGATTACATCATATATACTGCAGCGCCAACAACTGGTAAACACCTTCGTACTCATCGACATCCGCCACGATCCGATGAAGATTGACACCGATTTTATCAACTGGCTCGGCGAGAGTTCAGTACCCTTCTCCATTATATTCACCAAGGCCGACAAGCTCGGACCTGTGCGTGCGAAGCAGAATGCAGCGAAGTGGATGAACTCGCTGAAGGAACAGTGGGAGGAACTGCCCCCCTACTTCATCACAAGTTCGGAGAAAAAATCGGGACGTGACGAGGTGCTCGACTACATTGGAAACATATTGAACGAAATTAAAGCAACTGAATAAATGACTCCATTACTTGACGTTCAAAACATATCAAAGGCGTTCGGTGCGCATGTTCTGTTCGAGAATATCTCGTTCTCAATTGCCGAAGGACAACACGTCGGACTGATTGCAAAGAATGGCACGGGCAAGTCTACTCTACTCTCTCTACTCTCAGGCAAGGAGAGTGTCGACTCCGGAAGTATAATCTTCCGCCGTGACATAAAGGTTGGCTTTCTCGAACAACAGCCTAAGTTCGCCCCGGAGGAGTCAGTGCTCGACGCTTGCTTTAACCATCAGGGCGACCCCGACCGCATATTGAAAGCGAAGCAGATTCTGACACAGCTGCACATCACCGACCTCACACAACCTATGGGTCAGCTGAGTGGCGGACAACAGAAGCGCATCGCACTCGCCAACGTGCTCATCACCGAGCCCGACCTGCTCATCCTCGATGAGCCTACCAACCACCTCGACCTCGAGATGATAGAATGGCTTGAGGGGTATCTGCAACGTGGCAACAAGACTCTGCTCATGGTGACACACGACCGCTACTTCCTCGACCGCGTATGCAACCTCATCCTCGAACTCGATAACCACACTGTTTATTCATATCGTGGCAACTTCCAGTACTACATGGAGAAGCGTCAGGAGCGCATAGATGCCACACGCGCCGAGATAGAGTGCGCCAACAACCTCTACCGCCGCGAGCTGGAGTGGATGCGTCGCCAGCCACAAGCACGCGGACACAAGGCGCGCTACCGTGAAGAGGCATTCTACGACCTTGAGAGTAAGGCGAAACAGCGTATTGAGGAACGACAGATGCGTCTGAAATCGAAGAATGTGTACATCGGTTCTAAGATATTCGAGTGTCAGTACGTATCGAAAGCGTTCGACGAGAAAGTGATTCTGAAAGACTTCTACTACAATTTTCAGCGTTTCGAGAAGATGGGCATCGTGGGCAACAACGGCACAGGCAAGTCTACCTTCATCAAGATGCTGCTCGGTGAAGTAGCTCCCGACAATGGTCGCTTTGACGTGGGCGACACAGTGCGCTTCGGTTACTTCTCGCAAGACGGCATGAAGTTCCGCGACGACCAACGTGTCATAGATGTGATAGCCGACATCGCCGACTATATCGACTACGGCGGCGGCAAACACATCACCGCGACACAGCTCTTGCAGCACTTCCTCTTCACGCCCGAACAGCAATACGATTATGTTTACAAGCTATCTGGTGGCGAACGACGCAAACTGTATCTGTGCACCGTATTGATGCGCAATCCCAACTTCCTCGTGCTCGACGAGCCCACCAACGACCTCGACATACAAACGCTTGAGGTGCTTGAAGAATATCTACAGGACTTTCCAGGCTGCGTGATAATCGTGTCGCACGACCGCTTCTTCATGGATAAGATTGTAGACCACTTGCTCGTGTTCCGTGGCGAGGGCGAGATAAAGGACTTCCCCGGCAACTATACTCAGTTCCGCGAGTGGGAGTCGCTGAAACCAAAGGAACTTACCGACAATAAGAACAACACTTCAGACACAGAAAAGAAAGAGAAACGCGAGTTTGTTGGCGAACAACGCCGCAAGAAGACATATAAAGAGAAGTGCGAGTTCGAGCGTTTAGAGAAAGAAATCGCTGCACTTGAAGAGGAACAGAAAAGCATCGAAGAAGCGCTGTGCAGCGGTACGCTCCCTATCGACGAGCTAACCGAAAAGAGCAAGCGCCTCCCCATCATCAAGGATGAACTTGAAGAAAAAGAGATGCGCTGGCTTGAACTTTCAGAAATAAACGGATAGAAAAATGAATATCTTTAAGAAACTATTTGGTAGTCAGACTACCTCCAAGGAAACCAAACAAGAGGAGAATAAAAACTTCGATGTGTTGAAATATGACGGAGTACGCGCCCTTCGTATGCAGCAGTTTGAGTATGCTGCAAAATGCTTTGTACACGCCATTGACCTGAACGCTGACGATCTCGAATGTCGCGATTATCTTTCACAGGCATACATCTCACTTGGCGATTTGGAACATGCTTACGAACAGCTACAAGAAATTTCAGAGAAGCAATCTGACAACATCGCCGTGTTGTTACGTATGGCAGAGGTGGCATATATGATGGAAAACTACTCCACAATGGCAGATGTATGCGAAAAAGCCCTGCTACTTGACGACAAAAACGTAATGGCATATTATCTCTATGCCAAAGCTTATCACGGACAGGGCGACCTTAACAATGCAACATCAATGCTGACAAAAGCAATCGAGTTACGCGTAGACTTCGATGTGGCTCGCTTACTACGTGGCAACGTGTTGTTGGAGAATAAAGCTATCGAAGAGGCTGCACTTGATGCCAACTATCTATACGAACGCACAGAAAGCAACGAAGATGTATTGTTGCTTAAAGCCCGTGTGGAGAAAGCCAAGGCGAACCTCAACGAAGCTGAAAAAATCTATAGCGAAGTAATTGATTTCGACCCATTCTCAATAGAAGCTTACAAAGAACGCAGCGAGGTACGCAAAAGCCTCGGTGATATCGTTGGGGCGACGGAGGATGAGGAGAGAGCTAACGAAATGGAGACAGAGGCACCCCAATCCTCAGAAGGAATTGAGCAGAAGATCAAAAAGAAAATGCAACAAATGGATCCTTACAAGGTTTTTCATAACTTCTAATAGCTACACCTTCTACCACCCCATCATCCTTTTACTAAACAGCAGTAGTTTTTATAGCTATCCCCACCATCCGCGTCGACCGACGCAGATGCTCGTAACGACCGACGCGGATGCACGTATCGACCGACGCGGATGCTCGTATCGACCGACGCGGATGCTCGTATCGACCGACGCGGATGATATACTCCCACCATTAGCAATGATAGCATTTCGGATATTGAAGATAATTATGAGAGCGGAGGCGGTTGCAAGGGGATTATTCATCTCGGACTACATAGAACCGACGGCACCGATGCCTTCGATACGCTCTATATCGGCTGCGAAAAGTTCCCACAACACGATTTATATCCGATTGCGATTGGTGGTGTGAGATAATGATAATAAAATTGTATTTTGTAAATTATACTTACTACTTTTGCATATAGTAATCAACTTAAACAATTTATTATGGAAGGATTAGCATTTATTTTTGCACTTATCTATCTTGCATTTCTTGTGTATCTACTGGTGAAGTTCATACAACTTTGCAATGATACACGAGACATTAAAAATCTTCTTGTTGCTAATTTAAATTTGAAAAAATCAAAAAGCTCTTCATCTGAAGAACAAAATTTAAATTTGGAAAAATCAAAAAGTTCTTCATCTGAAGAGCAAAATTTAAATAAGCAAAAATTCAAAGAGGGAGATTTAGTTGTAGAAAAGAGTACTCAGAAGCAACTGCGCCTGGGGAATTTTTACAATAATTCTTGGGTATGCCTGTCCAATGGTCAAGAATACAAAAATCTTAAGGAACATGACCTTTATACATGGGATGAGTATCTTGCATCAATAGGGAAAAAGTAACGTATAAAGTAATGGATGATTGTTGTTAGTAACAATCATTCATTATTTTGATTGTAATAGCATGGTAGTGTAAACTGAACTGTGTCACGGCTCTGTTTACACTACCGCAGAATATCAAAAAGAAAATGCAACAAATGGATCCTTACAAGGGTTTTCATACGTTCTAATAGCTACACCTTCTAACCATCCCATCATCCATTTACTAAACAGCAGTAGTTTTTATAGCTATCCCCACCATTAGCGATATATAAAAACTATTATTTCTTTTCCACATCAGGCTCTGCTGCCATCACTCTTTCTTCTTCCTGCATCTCATACCTCTTTACCTTGTGGTCTTCAAGATAAATGTGGCATAGCGTATATTCAAGCGACTGCAAGGTCTTTTCCCTTACTTTCGGTTTCAGTTGACACTCCCACACCGTAATGCAGTGCCAACCCATTTCCGCCAACTTCCGTTGTTCCTCCAAGTCCCTTTCCCTGTTGCGTTCTATCTTCGCTTGCCAGAACTCCGTCCTGCTCTTCGGCAACACAAAGTACTTGCATCCTTCATGTCCGTGCCAGAAACAGCCATTTACAAAGATGACCGTACGATACTTGCGCATCACGATGTCTGGATGTCCCGGCAGTCGCGGATGGTTCAGCCGGTACCGGAACCCATGAGCAAAGAGATACCGCCGAACCAATATCTCCGGTTTGGTATTCTTGCTATGTATGGATGCCATACAATGGCTGCGCTGTTCCTTTGTCATCTTATCCATATATGGAATTTTATTTAGAACAAAGCTGCTGGACTCCAACGAAATCCGGCAGCTTCGAGATGTGTGTATATTTGAGGTGAATGGGATTGAGGTGTATATATAGCGAGTACATAATAACAATACGATATTATTTGTTTATTGAACTATCAGCTCGTTTGTATAATACAAAAAATATTACCTCTACAAAAATATTATAAAAACATAAATTATTTTTTCTCTTTCTATAAAATATCTAACAAGTTAAAATCTGGATGATCTTTTTGAATGTATTCTTCAATCTTTTTCTTGTCATAAATTATAAAATCCGATTGAGAATTTGCAGACACCAATATTTCCTCTTTTCCACAGTCCTCATACCTAAGAGTTATCTTTATATAGGCTTTGTCTAAATCTGAAATACAATCTTTAGTCACATATATTTGGTATCGTCCCATTTGTATTACTTCTCCAGGAAATAACGTCTCTTTACTTGGTGTCGTTATTCGAAAGCAATATTTACATATAGGCATACCTAAATTAATACCCTCATGTGGTTTATAATTACATTGCGTTTTAGGTGGAAGATTAAAAAACGCTGCACTTAATTTGTAATCTTTACTTAATGTAAAACCAACATTTTTAATCAATGCGTAGAAAGAAAAACCAACTTCTTCTGAATCAGAAGTTAATTCTTCTTTTTCGAGGGCTCCTCCTATAAGTTCCAATTGTGGGGCACGATGTCTATAGAACAAATCTTTGACTTCATAATCCTCCATTGGTTCAGAGCAGAAATTAAATCTTTTATAATACTTCTTACTTCTTGCCATGTGCGGAGCATCAATGCTCTTTGGTACTTTTACAACATATACAGTTTCTTCTATTTTCCCCTCATTCCGAATTGGAAATATTTCAACACCAGTTATTCTTGGCTGAATTGTATTTATTATATTCTCTAGCCATTCTTTAGTGTAGATATTTCCATCAACATAGCTAAAAGAATCAGGTTTATTCTCTTTTTCATTTATTCCATATACAATTATACCTCCATCAGAATTAGCCAATGCAGAAACGTCTTTGGTTATTTCATCTTTCTTTTTATCTATTTTACTCAATGCACCTGCACTCTTATAGTCAAGATGTAAATTCTCTTCTATCTCATTACTAATGAGTTGTTCAAGATCAGAATAGCAATATTCTTTTTTTGTATAAAAATCCATAATAAGTCAATTATATGTCTTCTATAATATTATACTATATCTAATATCTTGTCATCCGCTATTCCGATAAAGAAATAGCGGATGAACTTTATTAAACATTAGGACGCAGATATTGAAGTAAATGTGCCTTTATCATTTCAAAGCCCATTTGCTCATTAAACTCTGTTGTGTTTAAGCCCTCATTCAAAACCGTAGTGAAATCACTCAAAGAGTAATCGTTATGACCCTCTTGGAAATTTCTTTCTATTGAATCGAGCTTACTTATTAAACATACCATTTGATAATTTGGATCTGTTCTCTGCGTGTTTCTATTAGGATGAGCATAAGAATAATGTTCAGTTCCAGTAAGAGCGATTATATTCTCAGGCATATCAGCAAGTTCTGGAAATTCACTTTTCATAAAGATATGATGAGCATCAGTAGCCATATATGCAGGATAATGATGAACCTCGCTATACTGTTCCAAATCACGCACAAACTTCTTTGCCTTATTTATGGCACGTTCGTAGTAGCCCGTGTAATTGTCAATGGAATTTTCTACACTCATAGCAAAATCTTGCCTTGACATATCCTTTGGCTTTTCTGTATCACGCCAATTCACTCTATTATAGCGAATTTCATCTATTGTTAGAGGAAACTTAGAAAGAGTTCCTCTAACAGATCCTTTCTTATGTCTCCTAAAGGCTAAGATATTGATAATCTTATTGTAAATTCTTGGAGGCTCATAGCTTTTGGTTATCGGAGTGTTATTCTTATAAAGCGAAACAAGAGTATCACGAAGATTGTTGAACGATGCTTTATCTTGACGTATGAAGAAATTTTCAAAGCTATTCCAACATCCACTATCTTTCATAACCTTGGTAAGGTACAAATCTAAGAATACTAATGCATTCTTCTCTCTTTGAGAGATAAATGTCAATATATCAAAGTCATTTACAGTATAGACATTTGTATTACCATCTTTACATTCTTTCATGATACCTGCATAAGCAAACATTTTCAATGGCTGCGCAAAGAACTTATCGTATTCTGATATCATTGAGTCACTTTCTGTGTCTGGCTTAGAGAAACTATCTTCCAATAACTCTTTTGAGAAATTGGAATGCCAAATATCATTTTTTGTAAATGTCTTAAGATTGTCGCCATCGACATAATCTAATACACATTCTGCTACCGCACACACAACATCTGGAATGCACTTTTGATCCATAAATCGTCCATTTCCCGATTTACGAATGTCATAATCACGGCTTTCTAAGATTTTTTTAAGAGCTGATTCGTCCATATCTTTTATTCTATTTATTTATCTTTCCAAAGAAGAACACAGAATTGTTATCTATATTAAGAGAACGTGTTCCCCTATTTCTTGCTATTGCATAGAAATTCGCAAAACTCTGAGTTGAATAGAAGTCTAAATCTTCTTTTGTTATTTTTTCTTCATCATCAATGGGAGTTAATATTGCAACAGAACCATCTACGATACTTTTCTTAGGCAAAAAACAGGCACGAGGGTAATACGTTAGATTTGGAAGTAATATACAACCCTCCTTATTCAAGAATTTTGCGACATCAAGACCTTCTGTATTATCCACGTAACTATCATACCCAGGTATATCAATTATTTCATTGTTACCAATATTGCGTGATTTCAAGACTCTAATCTTTCCCTCACTTTTTGTTATTGATTTAGTTATGACTCTGTCACGATAAGACTTGAATATATTAAATGTCATCAGTCTTGCAACGTCATCAAAGCTATTATCACGATATATTAGCCAATACGGATAAGTTCCATCTGTAATATAAGACTGCTCTAATTCTCTAACGTCTTCTGTTATATATGACTCAACGATTGTTGTTTTGCCTTTTTTCCTTGTATCCAATATGAAACTTATGGTTTCAATTTTAACACCCTTAAAGCCCTTTTCTCCAAAATCAATGATAGCTATTATACTTTTTGACTTCATCAAGTTTCTTGTCTTATTAAACTCAGGGGCGTTAATAAGACTCTTAGGTACAATCAAAGATACGACATTTCCTATTTTCATAGCTTTTTCTATGAAAAAAGAAAAAATATTATTAGTATCTGTATTATACATACCCTCCTTGTATTTTGAGAGCAGCGCCTTATCTTTCGTTATTTTCATATAGGGAGGGTTGCCAACAACGATATCATATTTATTCTCAAATGTAAACAATAGGAAGTCTGCATTGATAAAATTTATATGGATATTGTCTGGTATTGCAATCTTCTCCAAGAGAACTTTCAGTATTTCAAGACTATTCGAATCTATGTCCACAACATCGATGTTTACATTGGGGACTTCACTGTACTTTGCAATTAATGCAGGCAAAAAATTACCTACACCAATAGAAGGTTCCAATATATTTATCGTTGAATACTCTTTTGCATCAGGAAGGTTATTGACTATTGAAAAGCATATATCTTGCCTTGTATAGTATGCCGCATTATCTTCCCTTTGCGCATTCGACAGCTCTGCTATTTTTGACAATTCGGCAAAACTATATGTACGATTTTTACTTATGTAATCACGCAAAGCTTCACACGTTGTCAGACCTTTTCGCTTTATAATGTCTTTTATTTCGTTTTCAGACAATAAGGGCTTACATAAAACGCGTCTAATCTTATGGGCAATTTGCCTAAAGATAATAGTAGGAACAGCTTCGCCTAATGTCTGTCTTATATTCATTTCTTCCTTTTTCAAGAAAGCTTCTTTCTCCTTTACAGACATTGCGTTTAATTTTTCAAAAGGTATGGCCGTCCAGTTAAATGATGGTGGAACAGACATCATTAGCATAACCTCACGAATACTAAACACCCTGTTGTCAACAGGATGCACCGTGTTCTGACTTGCCATAATATCGTTTCTCGTATGTATACATGGTGCAACTTTATCCCAACATTGGCGAGTGTATTTATCACCATTCTTTTGTGCGTTATATATTACAACACCATTTCGTACAGTGTGAGGTATTCTGTTTATGTCTGTGTTATCGAAAGCCGACTGTCCCTCTTTTATTTCAGAAATCCATGCCTCCATTCTTGGAGCATACTTTCTGAAATTATGATATATGTCAGCAGGGGAAATCTCTCCCATCACTTTTAGTGACGGTAAATTTCCTATCGTTTCGCGCAATGTTTTCTCTGGCTGTTTGTCAGGGAATATATCGTATGGAGTTATTTCCTTTATATCCTTTCTTACACCTATTACCAAAGTTCGAGTTCTACTTGACGGATTGCCATAATCTTTGAAGTTTACAACCTTATACAGAATGTTGTATTCACCACCAAGGTTATTCCTAATAGCTTCTTTAATGCTTTTCGCCTTACCATCTACATCCGTGCAAACAGATGTTAGAAAGGCTCGCACATTTTCAAAGATAAAGAACTTAGGCTTTATCTCTTTTGTCATTTTTATTGATTCAACAACCAGCGAATTTCTTACTATTTCATCTTCTTTCTTTTTGTGGTTGGCAACTGACATTCCTTGACATGGCGGTGTTGCTATTAACACGTCAAGATCCGTTACGTTAAAGTTTTCTTCCCAGAGTTTCATTTCTGCGAAAACTTTATCCTTTGTTTCTTGCAATGTCATATCTCCACATATATAGCCACTTTTATATACGCACTTATTGTTGTACGATTGAATTTTCAATCTACGCTCTAATAATTCCACAGTGGCTACACAATAGAAATTTTCTTCTTTAAACCCATAGCATCCAACACCAGCACTACTGAATAGACTGATGTAAGTGCGCAATCCATAAGGAGATTTTTTCTCGGCAACAATTTGCTGTAAAACCTCTTCTGGTAGTATGTATTTATTATTTTTCATTTTTATAAATTTTCTACGGCTATGGAAATAGCCTTCTGAGCTACAGATTTGTTTTCTCCTATGGCATCTGTTACTTTGTCAGCAATCCATAAAGTCAACAATTCGTTGGAATCTATGTGAAGCATATCAGCCATTATCAAGACTTGTTCTTTTTTTGCTTTCCTTTCGCCTTTCTCTATCTTGCAATAGGTTGCGGTATCAATATCTAATGCTGCAGCTAATCTGCGTTGTGGCAATTGACATTCTTGGCGAAGTTCTCGTATTCTGTCTGCAAATAACATATACTATTTATTTTGAATTATGTGATATTTCCTTGTATGCAGAATCTATTTTCTGCAAACCTACAAAGTTTCCCTTTTCTAAATAATCAACATTGCAGTCTTCAGACATCATTAATGATTCATTGCAGAGGTTTAGACGGTGAATCATAGGCATTACCACACTGTTCACATGATGGTAATAGTCAAATATCTCTTTTTCTGATGACGGCAATTTATAGCCCTTGGGCGAACTGGATATAATAACGCCCTTATCTCTAAGTTTACCTATTACCTTATTGCGAAAAGCCTGCTCCGTAATCTTTGGAAAATTATTTCTTGCCAAAGCTCCCATAAGTTCCTTGGTTGAGATATATTTCCTAAAAGAATTATACCTAAACCTAAACAGTAAATAATCAAGAACAAAAACTTGTCTTTGAATATCTTCATCTTCTTTTGGTTTATTCTCATTTATGAATGAAGTCGCTTTTCTATATGCAACAGTCACTATACTCTTTTTATAATCTGGGTTGCCATCCTCATGTTCAAAAAGACTATTATCATAACTTTGTGGAAAGAATTGTATCTTTGAAATTTTCTTATTTAGCAAATCAAGAAAGTTGAAACCTTCGGGAACAATCTTTTTCTTTTCATCTTCATAGATGTATGCTAAAGTTCCTGCTATCAAATCTGCTAATTGAACACCATTCGTGGATTTACTATCTACGGGTTCAAAATTTTCTTCGTCAAAAAGGCTAAGTTGCTCTCTGTGATTCTTTACATATCTTACAAATTCCTGTACATAGTCATTTTTGCCTACTTGATCCGTAACGATATTGAGATACGGATATTTAGAACGCAATTCCTTATACACTAATTGATTAAGAAATTTATAAAACACAGGTTTGCTTTTTCTTATGCCGCTATCTGCAAAAACTGTTCTTTTATCAACAATTAACGCAAAAATACTATAAGGAAAATCTAATGTCTTCTTGATTACTTTTTCGCGACGTTTACAATTTCCTCCGATGTTTTTAGATTTTATTTCAGACCCACTAAAGTTCTGCTTGCGAATTTCAGCTATACCATCTTCTATAATTTTTATATTAGATTCTTTTACGATAATAGCAGCAATAATAAACAATGATGAATTATTGTTTTTGCTGAAATCAAAACCATATCCACCACATTCGTCAATATAGGCAAAAACACGTTCTTTGCCTTTAGTAAGATTCAAATTCTCTACCATACTGTATCGTGAGTTTATTATATGCTTACAAAGATAAATATTTTTTTGCCAAAAATTGTCAAGACATAAAAAGTTTAACACATATTCAATGTTTGCATAGTTTTTATTCCATTCGTTGCACAAATAATTATTCAATACATCTTTTGTCTTTTCCACCTTCACCATTCACTCATATCTTTGCCCTAAAAAAGCAAGATATGAGCGATTTTTCATTCATTCCACCTACATCCGTTGTCACCATCCCTGGCACCAACAAATCCGCAGCCTTCACCTCCAAGACATCCGAAGTCTTCAAGGAGGAGCACAACATCGCACCAATCATCATCAACGACAGGATGAAGTACATCCCGTGGGGAGGTGACAATCAGATGCCGTACAACATCATTGATCTCATCGAGTCCGACGAGACAATGAGCACTTGCCAGATGTTCAATGCTGAAGTCTGCTATGGCAGTGGACTTGTCTATGACACGGAGCTTGCCACCGCACAAGTGCAAGCGCAAGTGGATGACTTCGTGCTGGACAACGACCTCGCAAGTTATTTCCTCGGCGTGTGCCAGGACTTCAAGCACTTCGGGTTCTGCGTCAGCGTGATCATCCTCAATGAGGATGCCAGTCGCATCGTCCGCATCGTCCGCAAACAGGCGTGCTATAGTACCACATCGAGATTGCCAACTCCTTCTGGAACAATATCTTCAAAGTCGAGGGCATAACAGAACGTGTCAAGCAGCAGGAACGTGTCAACGAGGAGAAGGATAACATCATCAACTTCCTCACTGGCATGGAGAACAGCGGTAAGGTGCTTTTCTCCACGTTCTATGTTTCACCCAACGGTGAGGAGCAGCACGACGTGGTAATCAACAAGATTGAGACGGATAAGGATGGTGGCGACTGGGCGACAGACATCATCGAGGCGGTAAATATGATGTGCTTCACGATGCGAGTCCACTCCAACCTCGTAGGCTCGGTGCCAGGCAAGTCGCAGACCAATAACTCCGGCAGCGACAAGCGAGAGCTTTACACCATCGCCCAGGCTTTACAGAAGCCTTACCACGACCTTCTCTTTTCCGTTCACCGACTGATCATCCGTTTCAACAAATGGACAGCGGTCAAGCCGGACTGCCCATTCATCCAGCTCACCACGCTCGATGAAAACAAGGATGCTAAACAAGTTTCAATCAATAAAGACAATGACAATGGCAAATCTGATAAATGACAACGATACCTTAAAGAAATACGTCCCCAACACCCTCAAAGCGGTAGCTGGTGAGCTATCTCTTTTCGACAAGATACAGTATCACCTATTGCAGGCGGAGCAATGGCTTACCGACACTTTCGTTTCGTCCGACACGATGAGTCGCATCCGCTCATACTCTGACAGCACACCGCTGCTGCACTACTGCCGTATCATCACGGCTGCAGAGGCGATGCTGCACGCCGTACCACAGCTCGACCTCATACTTACGCCTAACGGAGTTCTTCAGTCCGGAGCTCATGGACATGCTTCGCACGGCCAACGCTCACAACAAATGGGATATGACTCTCGACACCGATCAATACAAGCGGATGTATCAGCGCATCTCTGCCATCGAGTTCTCTATCCTCCGTATCGGTGAATACCCGATACCAAGCATCATCGACATCGTGAACAGCATACGTTTAGCAAAGGGCAACGTATTCGCTGAATGGAAACAGTCTGACACCGCCAAACTCTTTGAAGACCATGGTTATAAAAATAAAAAGGAGTCAAGTGGTGATGTGACCCCGAAAAGTTGCATTTTTATGTAATATTCAAAGAAGTTGTGCGTTTTATAATAAAAGCCATAAAATATATAACAAATGAAAAAAAGACTATTTGCAACCATGTTGCTTTTTACTTGCATCTTATCATTAACTTCATGCAGCAAAGACGATGGTGATTGGGATGCCATGAAATGGGAAAAGAACAATTATGAAGAAGCACTAACACCAAGTTTTGGCAAGGCTATTGGCGTGCCAAAACTTGGCGGTACATATACTTTCAAATGCAAGAATTACAAGAATTTTTGGATTGAATACGTTAATGAACAGGTGCGTGATAAAACCATTAAATACGTTCCTGCGTATGATGACAAACTTTATTCCGAAATTAAAGGCAGCTATACGTCTTCAAAGGTGGAAGGAAATACGCTCACTGTTACATTTGCGCCAAACGAAACACAGGATGGACGTTATGTTCGTGTAGAAGTTTCTGCAGGTGATATTTTTGATAAAATCATATTTGTGCAGAAACCAGAATAAACAACTTGTCTTTTCTCACCATACAAATGCTTCCGTACTTTCGCAGTATGGAAGCATTTTTCAATTTATCCCTACCCAACTCGTGGGCGGACTTGTCCGACCCGCAACTCCTCTTCCTTCTTCTGCATGACCTCCTCGCCATAGAAGTGAAGATTGAAATTGTCCATGGTCATTTCCTCGTCAAGGACATCCATAGCCGTTACAATCTTCTTACACTTGCGGAGCAGCTGCGTCACCTCTTCTGATGCAGCCAATGTTTCTTGTACCGCAAGCTCTCAAAATGTGTAACGCAATGTGTAACGCATTTTTGGCTCATCGTGTCACATTATGTCCTCTTCTGTACTCTTAGCGGAATTCCACCGTGATGTTAGACAATAATGTTAACCTCTAAATAACCTAATATAGAAAATAGATTTTCTACTGAAAATCAGCCTATTATATGCGAAAAGAGGACTTTACGTTATGTAAAAGTCCTCTTTCTTTCAATTTGAAATTTCGTTTCTTGGTGACCCGCATGGGGTCACAAAGTGATTCCGTTGGGGTTCGAACCCAAGACCCACAGCTTAGAAGGCTGTTGCTCTAATCCAACTGAGCTACGGAACCTCCAAATCGACTGCAAAGGTAATGTTTTTTTTTCAAACACAATGCTTTTTTGTAATATTTTATTGGGTTTCATATAAAAGTTTATGATTTTGGGTTTGCAGATTGTGTGTCACACATATATTTAATAAAAAGATGCTGATTTGTCGGATATATTTTTTAAATTTGCAAAAAGAAATCTTAAATCTTATTTATCACAATGAGTCATTTTCAACATTCTCTTAATGACGATAGCGACTATAAGCGCGAAGAAATAATTCGTAAAATAGAACATGCTATAGAGTATATGACGCTAAAAGAACTTGAGGCTTTATCCTACGATATGTTCACAAAGGGATATTTCGATAACTTTTAATTTAATCACAGATAAAAAACTATTTATATAAAATGGCAACAGTAGACGACAAGAAAATTATTTTCTCTATGGTTGGGGTGTCGAAGATCATCCCGCAGAATCGTAAACAGATATTGAAGGACATTTATCTTTCGTTCTTCTATGGTGCAAAAATAGGTATCATCGGTTTGAATGGTGCAGGTAAGTCGACATTGATGAAGATTATAGCCGGACTGGACCAGCCTACTCAGGGCGAGGTGGTGTGGAGTCCGGGCTACTCGGTCGGTTATCTGCCGCAGGACCCACCGCTGAATGAGGCGAAGACGGTGAAGGAGAACGTTATGGAGGGGGTGCAGCAGGCATATGATGCCCTGAAGGAGTATGAGGAGATAAACGAGAAGTTTGGTCTGGAGGAGTACTATGGTGATCCGGAGAAGATGGACAAGCTGATGCAGCGCCAGTCGGAGGTGCAGGACATCATTGACGCGACGGACGCATGGAACATGGACTCGAAGCTGGACCGCGCGATGGCTGCGCTGCGTTGCCCGAAGGGCGACTTGCCGGTTACGCATCTCTCGGGTGGCGAGCGTCGCCGTGTGGCTCTGTGCCGTCTGTTGCTGCAGAAGCCGGATGTGCTGTTGCTGGATGAGCCGACGAACCATTTGGATGCGGAGAGCATCGACTGGTTGGAGCAGCACTTGCAGCAGTATGAGGGTACGGTTATCGCTGTGACTCACGACCGCTACTTCCTGGATGATGTGAGCGAATGGATTTTGGAGCTGGACCGTGGTGAGGGTATTCCTTGGCATGGCAACTACTCGTCGTGGTTGGAGCAAAAGACTACGAGAATGATGCAGGAGGAGAAGCAGGCTTCGAAGCGTCGCAAGGCATTGGAGCGTGAGTTGGAATGGGCACACATGGCTCCGAAGGCTCGTCAGGCTAAGGGTAAGGCTCGTCTGAATGCTTACGAGCAGATGCTCGGTGAGGAGCAGAAGGAACGTGAGGAGAAGCTGGAGATATTCATCCCGAACGGTCCGCGTCTTGGCAACAAGGTGATTGAGGCGCAGCATGTGAAGAAGGCTTTCGGCGAGAAGGTGCTGTTCAAGGACTTGAACTTCATGCTTCCGCCTAACGGCATCGTGGGTGTTATCGGTCCGAACGGTGCGGGTAAGACTACGCTTTTCCGCATGATTATGGGATTGGAACATGCTGACGGCGGTACGTTTGAGGTTGGAGAGACTGTTAAGTTGGCTTACGTGGATCAGCAGCATAAGGATATTGACCCGAAGAAGTCGGTGTACGAGACTATTTCGCAGGGTAACGAGACGATACGTATGGGTGGCAGGGATGTGAATGCGCGTGCCTACATCTCGCGTTTCAACTTTGCGGGAACGGACCAGAGCAAACTCTGCGAGACTCTTTCGGGTGGTGAGCGCAACCGTCTGCAGCTGGCGTTGGCACTGAAGCAGGAGGGCAATGTGCTGTTGCTCGACGAGCCGACTAATGATATCGACGTGAACACGCTGCGTGCTCTGGAGGAGGGTCTTGAGGGTTTCGCTGGTTGTGCTGTAGTGATTAGCCACGACCGTTGGTTCCTTGACCGTATATGTACGCACATTCTTGCTTTTGAGGGTGACGGCGAGGTGTTCTTCTTTGAGGGAAGTTATTCGGACTACGAGATCAACAAGGCTCGCAGACTCGGAAATGAAGAAATAAAGAAGGGTCGCTACAGAAAATTGATGGAGGACTAACCCATTTATAATACGCCACAATGTTTCTGAAAGAATTCTTCTATATGACCAGAGCCGACAGACGCACTTTCATATGCTTATGCTCTTTAGCGTTGGTTGCAATCATCTTCTTTGGTGTGGTGTCGCTAACTGATGACACCAGCAACAAGATTGAGGAGAGAAAGGAGACTGCCACGGTAAAGGACGAAAGCCATGAGAGTGCTGACGGGCAAGGTTATGCTGTGGAAGAGACGAACAAAGGGTCGAAGTTGTTTTACTTCGACCCGAACACTGCGGACAGTACGCAACTTCTTCAATTGGGGTTGCGTCCTTGGCAGGTTCGCAATATATATAAGTACAGGGCGAGGGGCGGTGTGTATCAATGCAAGGAGGACTTTGCATATGTCTATGGACTGACTGTTAAGGACTACAAGCGTTTGGAGCCGTATATACGTATCGGTGCGGACTACTTGCCTGCGAGTTCACTGGCAGAAGTAAGAAACCGCAAACGAGGATACGAACGCAGCAGCCGATACGCATCGGATAATGGCGAAAATGCACCGAACGTGGAACATAAAGCCTATACACCTAAAATACGCATTGGAGAACACATTGAGATAAATGGTGCTGATACTACGGAACTGATGAAGATACCGGGTATCGGCAGCTATTACTCGCGACAAATTGTAAGGTACCGCAACCAATTGGGCGGTTTTGTAAGTAAGGAGCAGTTGTTGGAAATAGAAGGTTTCCCAGAGGATGCTGTCAAATACATCAGTATTGACGAGAGTAGCATCCGTAGATTGCGCATAAACCAATTGACGCTGTCACAACTTAAGCGACATCCGTACTTGAATTATTATCAGGCTCGCGCTATAAGCGACTACAGACGTTTACGCGGAAATATCCGTTCGATATCGGAGCTGAAACTGATGAAAGAATTCTCCAGCCATGACATTGAACGGATAGGTCCGTACATTGAGTATTAAAACGTTGTGCTTTGAACGTTGCGGTAAGACAGGGCTGCACCAATGGCTGTGCAGAATTCGGAATAGCGCGGTATGCGGAACTTTACACCGTACAGACGTTCGGTTGCGGGGAAGACATGGCGCACCTGTGGAAGAAGCGTAAGATTGCCTATCATCACAAACTCCTTTATGCCGCTGCCCAACGACGAAAGAATCGTTGCGCTACAAATTGACTGTAATACCATCCAGATAAGTCCGAGGGCTATGTCTTCGCGAGAGGCATTCATCTTGGCGTTGCCGAACAATGAGGCAATGGCATCCATCGGAAGCCCCTGCAGAGGGTTTGTGCAGATATCCTTGATGAGCACATTGATATGCGAGAGATCGCCCTCTTCTGCCAACGCTGCCACCTGTTTTATATCGTCGGTCTTCAGTAGCAGGCGTGACAAGCCCTGCAACGTACCGCCGCCGATACCGATACCGCCGATATGCTTGATGTCGTCGCCGTCGCACTTCACAATGGATGTGCCGGTGCCAAGGCTGACAACGAGCATACGGTCGAGATGGGTTTCGTAGCGAGCACCCAAACCGTCGGCGAGGAATTCTTCAGCCTTGTCTGTCGGCAGCCCGTACACCGGCTCGTTGATGTATGCGCTGCCTACACCAGTAAGCATCACTTTCTCTACATCATGTAACTGGATGTGGTTGTCGTGCAGGTACTTTCCGAATGCGCCATAAAGCGAGGTGACGGGATCGGTAGCACGTATTCGGATTGGGGACACGACATCGCCTTCCTCGTTGATACCTACGATTTTTGTAGTGCTAATGCCTACGTCTATACCTATTACTATTTTCATATTCTGAATGTATGGTTTCTACATTATTACTCTAACATACTGAGGAACGTATCCTCGTCTATTATCTGCACGCCCAGTTTTTCAGCTTTCTGCAGTTTCGACGGTCCCATATTCTCGCCTGCAAGAATGAAGGAAGTCTTACCACTGATGGAGCCGACGTTCTTGCCTCCGTTCTGCTCTATCATAGCTTTGTACTCATCGCGACTGTGCTTGGAGAAGACACCGCTAATAACTATACTCTTACCTTCGAGTTTGTTCGTTGCGCTTGCTATCTGTTCAGAAGAAAGCTGCATCTGCAGACCATAGTCGCGCAAACGGTTGACAATCGCCATGTTTGCAGGATTGTGGAAGTAAGCCACTATGCTCTTGGCTATCACCTCTCCCACTCCATCTACCTCCATCAGCTGCTGCAACGAAGCGTTCTGCAATGCTTCCATCGTTTTGAAATGGCGAGCCAGTTGGCGTGCGGATGTCTCGCCGACAAAGCGTATACCGAGAGCGAAGACAACGCGCTCGAAGGGCACTTGCTTGGAAGCCTCTATGCTTGACACTATCTTGCGTGCCGAGCGCTCGCGATTACCGCTGCCATTAATATCCTGCACTTGTATGCAATACAGGTCGGCTATGTTATGTATTAGTCCACGACGATAGTAATCGTCAACTGTTTCGGGACCTAACGAGTCGATATTCATTGCTTTGCGAGCAATGAAGTGCTCGATGCGTCCTTTTATCTGCGGCGGACATCCCGTGTCGTTCGGACAATAATACGCAGCCTCCCCCTCATAACGCACAAGCGGAGTGCCGCACTCAGGACAGCAATCGACAAACTCTACCGGTTGTGCTTCAGCAGAGCGTTTCGTCACATCAACGCCTACGATCTTGGGGATAATCTCGCCCCCCTTCTCAACATATACATAGTCGCCGATGTGCAAACCGAGATTCTTTATGAAATCTTCATTGTTAAGCGTGGCACGCTTGACCATTGTACCGGCAAGTCGCACTGCATCCATGTTAGCCACCGGTGTTACGGCTCCAGTGCGTCCCACTTGGAACGACACGCTTTCCAAACGTGTAACCGCCTGTTCTGCCTTGAACTTATAAGCGATAGCCCAACGTGGCGACTTTGCCGTGTATCCCAAGTGCTGTTGCTGACGAATAGAGTTCACCTTTAGTACTATTCCGTCTGTTGCCACGGGTAAGTTCTTGCGTTCTGCATCCCAGTAATTAATAAAGTCGTAGATCTCTTGAAGAGTCTTTACCTTACGCATACCCTGTGAGATTTTAAATCCCCACTTCGCAGCCTCAGCCAGGTTCTCGTAGTGTCCGTCGGAGGGTAGAGTTTCGCCAAGCAGATAGTAGAGGTAGCAATCAAGATGACGGTCGGCCACAAGGCGTGGATCCTGGCTCTTTAATGTGCCACTTGCAGCATTACGCGGATTGGCAAACAATGGTTCTTCTGCTGCCTCACGTTTTGCATTCAGATCGTCGAATACGCTCCACGGCATAAGTATCTCGCCACGAATTTCAAACGTCTCAGGGTATGCAACGTTCCCATTGAGCACAAGCGGTATGCAACGGATAGTCTTCACATTGGTTGTCACGTCATCGCCATACACTCCATCGCCACGTGTGACACCACGGACAAGACGTCCGTTCTCGTATGTGAGCGATATCGACAATCCGTCGTACTTCATCTCGCAGCATACCTCGAACTCCTCGCCTTCAAGTCCACGCTTAACCGACTCGTACCAATCCTGCACATCCTGCTCATTGTATGTATTAGCCAATGAGAGCATCGGATATTTATGTTCGACCTGCGCGAAGCCCTGTGTAAGATCGCTACCCACACGTTGTGTCGGCGAATTGGAGTCGTAGAGTTCCGGATGTTTTTCTTCAAGCTGCTGCAATTCATGCATCAAATCGTCGAACTCACGGTCGGTGACCGTGGGCATATTCAGCACATAATAGTTGTGGTTATATTCATGCAGCAACTGACGTAGCTGTTTAATACGTTCTGTTTCGATCATAACGAGTAGCTTTTTCTTGATATTACATATAATATTATTGGTACACCCAAGAATGGTGTCACCGCATTCAGCGGCAGTATTCCGCCATTGCTTGGCAGTACGCATACGAAATTGCACAGTAAGGCGACCAAGGCACCAATAAGGATTGTGGTTGGCATAATAAGCCGGAAATCGTCTGTACGTAACAATAAGCGAGCCAGATGCGGAACAGCCAAGCCAATAAAGGCTATCGGCCCGCAGAAAGATGTTGACAAGGCGGTCATTATTCCTGTCAGCAACAGTATCGTCGTCCGCAAACGCTTTATGTTTACTCCCAAATTCTCTGCATATCTACTTCCAATAAGCATCAGATTCAAGGGCTTCACAAGTAGGGATGAGACAACTATGCAAATCATGGAAACAGCAGCATATAATGGCAACATCGTTTCGGATACGCCCGAGAAATTGCCCATTCCCCATTGGACGTAAGCTCTTATTCCATCAGCCGACGCAAAAAAGTTCAAGAGCATAACCACAGATGACGTGACATAACCGAGCATAACTCCAGCTACCAAAAGCAAGGCGTTATTACGAATAACACTTGAAAGAAAAAGCATTATAAACGTGACAGCCAATGCGCCCGAAAGAGCTGCAGCAAACACTGCAGCGAACCCTCCAAACGACAAACCGCCTATATACAAGCCTCCACCGAACAACAGCATAACGCAAGCCACGCCCAATCCGGCTCCACTGCTTATGCCAAGAATAGAAGCGTCGGCAAGCGGATTGCGGAATATAGCTTGCAACATCAGACCACATACCGACAACACGCTACCCGTAAGCAACGCCGTAAGAGCCTGCGGAAAGCGATAGCTCATAACTATGTACTGCCATGAGACGTTGGAAGCAATGTCTCCTTTTAATATTCCTAACACTTCGGATGCTGGTATTTTAACTGCTCCGTAAAAGATATTAACAAGAAAGATTGCTAACAACACTATGCATAGCGTAGGAAATATGATAGCCTTGTGTGTCAAACCACGTTAATGTTCGTACAGCAAAATGCTGTGAGTTATATTTTCAGAGTTTTCAGTATCTCTGTCATCTTCTGAAGAGTTGTGATACGTGTCGGAACAAGCGGTAGACGCAACACGTTCTCTATAAATCCCATTTCATGCAGCAGTGCTTTCACACCTGCCGGATTTCCATCAATGAAGAGCAACGAGTACAACTCGGTGAAACGATGATGTATTGTGCGTGCTGCCTCATACTCACCGTTAAACTCTAAGCGAATCATACGCGACACTTCCTTGGGCAAGGCATTGCCTATAACGGATATGCTACCAGCAGCCCCACTCGCCACCATAGAGAACGTGAGAGCATCGTCACCGCTAATCACGTCGAAACGAGCCGGCTTGTTCTTTATAATCTCGTCAACTTGCTCCAAGCTGCCGCTGGCTTCCTTGATTGCAATGATATTCTCACAATCGTTAGCCAAACGAACTGTAGTATCTGCCTTAAGGTTCACACCGGTACGTCCTGGTACATTATAAAGAACAACCGGCAGCGGACTTGCCTCTGCTATTGCCTTGAAATGCTGGTAAAGACCTTCCTGCGAGGGTTTGTTATAATACGGACAAACACTCAACACACCATCTATGCCACGCCAATCACTATTCTTCAGTTCGTCAACAATAGCCTTTGTATTGTTGCCACCACATCCCATAAGTATTGGCAAACGTCCGCGGTTGATGTCAATCACATGTTTTTTCACCTCTTCCTTTTCATATGCCGACAAGCAAGGAGCCTCACTCGTCGTGGCAAGGATACAGAGGAAGTCTGCGCCATTATCAATCAGATGTTCCACCAAACAGGTCAACGATTTAAAATCAACACTACCATCTGAGGTGAATGGCGTTATAAGTGCTACACCAAGTCCTTTAAATATATTTCGTGCCATAGATATTGTCTTGTTATATTACGATTTGCCTACAAAGTTAACACTTTATATTGGATTGCCGAATAATGTAATTACTAAAAAACGTAAATTCAATTAATGCGAACCTATATACAAGAATAGCATTCCGAGTATAACAAACAGCATATCAACCAACTTGCTTGTCAGATTTTTCTCCTTAAAGAGCATCGCACCACAGAAGAAGCTTACTACCACACTGCCTCGACGCACCATTGACACGATAGATATCATTGCACCCGGCAAGCTCAAAGCGTAGAAATAGACAAAGTCGGCAATACTTAGGAACACACTTATCAAAATGATGCTCCAACGCCACTTGAAAGGAGTAGTTTTCTTGCGTGTCGGGTACCATATAGCAAACATCGTAACCCCCATCAAGCACAACTGATAGATATTGTACCAACTCTGCACCACCATTCTGCTTAAGCCGACTCCTCCATTCGCAGGCGGAACCATGAGGTACTTGTCGTACAAACCGCTCACGGCACCAAGTATGGCTGCTGCAACAAGAAAGAATATCCAACGGTTATGCGAGAAATTAACACCTTCTTTCTTACCGCTTCTACTCAACAGAAAGAATGAAACAATCGCCAAGAGCACACCAATCCACTGCCATACGTTCAAACGCTCGCCAAAGACGAGCATCGCACCCACAAGCACCATAACCGGGCGCGTTGCATTGATCGGTCCAACGATGGTTATCGGCAAGTGTTTCATTGCAAAATAGCCAAACACCCACGATGACAACACTATACACGCTTTCAGAATAATATATTTATGTTCTACCCAAGTGCTCGGCTCTACATAAAAAGCAGTACCGTCGAGCACACTTGTGCCCAACGAGAGAACAATGAACGGGATGAATATAAGCGAACAGATTACGGTGTTCAAAAACAGCACTGGAAGAACAGCATTGTCAAGCAATGCCTTCTTCTTGCATACATCATAGAAGCCCAGCAGTGCTGCTGAGCAAAATGCCAATATTAGCCACATAAGAAAAGGAAAAATATTGTAGGGGTGAGATATTAGAGTTCTAAATATTAATACTTTACATCCTCCAGGAACAATGCGTTACCGGGCATACTCTCACCTGCCGACGAGCGATTGCCACTGGCAACAACCTCGCGAAACTGCTCAAGCGTGAGCCGATGGCGACCCACTTCTATAAGTGTGCCCACTACGGCACGTACCATATTGCGCAAGAAGCGATTGGCAGATATACGGAAATGCCAAGCATTCTCACCATCGCGCACCCATACGGCTTCAGACACATCACAAAGAGTGGTCTTCACGTCACTATGAGCCTTGCAGAACGACCCAAAATCCTCCACTTCAAGTAAATAGCCAGCTGCCTTGTTCATCAAATCGAAGTCGAGATCATAGTGCATCTCGCAAGAATACTTTCGCAAGAACGGATTTTTCGAGGTATGTATGTAATAATGGTATGTACGGAGCGTAGCACTGAAGCGTGCGTGCATGTCACCGGCAACGGGGAATACCGAGCGGACGGCAATATCGCGTGGCAACAAGCGGTTCAACTTGTACACCAACTGGATGCAATCAACTTCAGTGTCGGTCTCAAAATGTGCCGTCATCCGACGTGCGTGTACGCCGGTATCTGTACGTCCTGCACCTACAACGCTTATCGACTGACGCAATATTGTGGACAAGGCTTTCTGCAATTCTTCTTGCACCGAATTGCCATTGGGCTGTATCTGCCAGCCATGATAGTCGGTTCCGTCGTATGCAAACTCTACAAAATATCTACCCATCACTTCTTTTTACTATTCTTTTCCTTTACTTTACAGTTTTTATTTCTTCTGTGGTTTTGCCTTTCTAAAGCATTGTCTATGGAACTTTCGCTCTGCCTTCAATATCTTAAATACTTTCGTGGCTGGTAAAATGGTCAGAAAACGCTCATGATAGTTTTTCTGAAGGACCTTCAACTCTACCTCATTCTTGTCGCGTTTACGTATTGCCTCTGCACAAGCCTTCGCGTCCTTGGTATCAACTTTTCTAAAGCAACGCTCTTTCCTAAAATACGCCAACTGCTTCTTACGCATCTCGCGATAAACAGGAAAGAACTCGGAAGCTTCAGCGGGGGTTAGTTCCACTTCGGAAGCTATGAATTTTTCCAGATCAGCTTCAAATTTTACGGGGTCGAATGCTCGCTTTTTCTGCGCATTGACTGGTTGGCTACAAAACACAGCTATAGCCAAAAACACAAACACGCTACGTACATTCTTACAAAAAAGTGCTATCATTGTATCTATATCTTTAAAATCGGTTACTATAATGATTTTAATTATTTGCTAAAAACGAGTATATATCGTCATTATCGAGCATTGTATAATCGGCATATTCATCATCAGAGAAGTCATCATCGACCGTAGCATATCCGGCAACAGCCACATGTGTATCGGCAACGTCTGTCGTTTTTAAGCCCCAATAGGTAGCAAGCCCAACAGTAACCACACCCACCAAACATGCCGCAGCCACATAACCTCGCCAACGCTTCCAAAGAGGAATTGCTTTTGTGGTAGTTGTAGCATGTTGCATAAGTCCTGTGCGCAGACTATCGAAATAGCCGTCGGGCACAGTAAACGGGTTCTGCTTACCGTAACGATCGTATATATACTGTTCTTCTTTTTCCATAGCATCTTTGTTTTGATATTATGACGCAGCGCAGAGCTTTTGGTTTAAAACCTGTAAAGGAAAAATATTGATTTTAACAATATGAGGCTGCAGCTTCCACGTCGTAGAAACCACAGCCTCTTATATTCAACAGTTATATTCCTCCGAAATTACATTCCGAGGTTGATTGTACGCGAAAGCACGTCAAGCTGCTGCTCGCGTGTGAGCTTCACGAAGTTCACAGCATAACCACTGACTCGGATGGTGAGCTGCGGATACTTCTCCGGATGCTCCATTGCGTCGAGCAAGAGGTCGCGATCGAACACGTTCACATTGATGTGCTGTCCACCGGTCGGTGTGAAGTAGCCATCGAGCAAGTGGGTGAGGTTCTCTGCCTGCATTTCCTTTGTTTTGCCGAGAGCTGACGGAGCGACTGCGAATGTGTAAGAAATGCCATCGCGCGAGTGCTGGAACGGCAACTTAGCAACAGAAGCGAGAGCTGCCACAGCGCCCTTGGTATCGCGTGCGTTCATCGGGTTTGCACCCGGAGCGAACGGAACGCCCTTCTCACGACCATCGGGTGTAGCACCTGTATTACGTCCGTACACAACGTTCGATGTGATAGTGAGCAAGCTCTGTGTCGGAATAGCATCGCGGTATGTACGATGCTGACGCAAATACTCCATGAATGTCTCTGTGAGCGACACTGCTATCTCGTCTGTCTCGTCGCAGTTGTTACCGAATGGTACATACTCGCCCTCCTCTATCTTATAGTCGACAGCAAGACCGCTCTCGTCGCGGATGATGCGGATGCGACAGTTCTTCATTGCAGCAATAGAGTCGGCAACGATAGACAGACCTGCGATACCTGTAGCACGTGTGCGTTCTACGTCGCCATCGTGAAGCGACATTTCAAATGCCTCATAATCGTACTTGTCGTGCATGTAGTGAATGATCTTCAGAGCATTGACGTAAGTCTTTGCCAACCAACGCATCATCTGCTCAAATTTAGGCATGAATTCCTCATATGTGAGGTAATCGCCAGTGATAGGAGCAAAACGCGGAGCGATCTGTTCGCCCGACATCTCATCGCGACCACCATTGATAGCATATAGCATACACTTAGCAAGGTTTGCACGAGCACCGAAGAACTGCATTTGTTTGCCAATCTTCATTGGCGACACGCAGCAAGCGATGCCGTAGTCGTCGCCGAGGTCAGCACGCATAAGGTCATCGTTCTCGTACTGGATAGCACTTGTGTCGATACTTACCTTTGCACAATATTTCTTCCATGCCTCAGGCAGGTGCTCACTCCAAAGCACAGTGAGGTTTGGCTCTGGTGACGGTCCCATATTGTAAAGTGTATGGAGGAAACGGTAGTCGGTCTTTGTAACCATCGAACGACCATCAATACCCATACCTCCAATAGAAGCGGTAGCCCAGATCGGGTCGCCAGAGAACAAATCGTTATACTCAGGTGTACGGAGGAAGCGTACGATGCGCAACTTCATAATCATTTGGTCGATAAGCTCCTGAGCCTCCTGCTCTGTGAGTGTGCCGTTCTTAAGGTCGCGCTGGATGTAGATATCCAAGAATGCGCAGACACGACCGAGCGACATGGCAGCACCGTCCTGGTCCTTAACCGCACCGAGATAGCCGAAGTAGGTCCACTGCACTGCCTCACGAGCGTTTGTCGCAGGCTTGGTAACATCGAAACCGTATGCAGCACACATGCGTTCAAACTGCTTCAAAGCCTGGATTTGCTCAGAAACCTCCTCGCGATGGCGTACGATCTCCTCTGTAAACTCCTGAATATCGATACGTTTGAAATAACGCTTCTTCTCCTCAATAAGGTTTGCTGTACCATAAAGAGCTATACGACGATAGTCACCGATGATACGTCCACGACCATAAGCGTCGGGCAAACCGGTGATGATATGAGCATGGCGTGCAGCCTTTATATCATCATTGTAAGCCGAGAATACGCCTTCGTTGTGTGTCTTGCGATATTTTGTAAAGATAGTCTTTGTTGCAGGATCAAGATCGTAGCCGTAAGACTTCAGGGCCTTCTCCACCATGCGGATACCGCCCTTCGGGAATATACCACGCTTCAATGGCACATCAGTCTGCAGACCAACTACCACCTCGCTATCCTTATCTATATAGCCGGCACCATAAGTGTCTATACTCTGAGGCAACTTTGTCTCTGCGTCGTAAACGCCCTTCTCGCGCTCCACCTCGAACATCTTTGAAAGCACATTCCAAAGATGATTTGTACGCTCTGTAGGACCTACAAGGAACGACTCGTCACCGTCATAAGCCTCGTAGTTAGACTGAATAAAATCACGCACGTCGATTTCGCGCTTCCAATTAGAACCTTTGAAATCGTTTTGCAAATTTTGAAGAATCATAAAATTTGTATTAAATGAATATTAGTGTGTAATCGATTGCAAAGGTAGTAATTTTTCCAAACATACACAATACTATTCTGTTTTTCCTACTTCAAAATTGTCAATCTTGCGAATTTCATGAGCAGAGTCTTGGTTCCGGCGTTCTGAAACTCTATAGTAGCCTTTTCGTTCTCGCCAACTCCTTCTACGGCTATCACGCTGCCTATACCAAAGCGCTGATGTTCAACACGCGCACCTACATGTATCGTTTGCTTAGCAGAGACGTCGCTCTGTGTACGCTTAGGCGTAGCCGACACCTGCCGATACTGCGATGTAGCGGTAGATATGCGACGAAATCCAGAAGGAGCTGAAGACTGATGCGAACTGCGCAGCGGAGGCTCTGGACGCTGTGAATATTGCTGAGCTGGCGACTGAAAGCCTCCAACATTACCCTCAACAATCAAATACTGCTTATCAATCTCCTTCAAGAAACGACTTGGCTCATTGAACATCATACTGCCATACTGATAACGACTCTTTGCACACGACAAGAAACAACGCTGTTCGGCACGTGTTATGGCTACATACAGTAAACGACGTTCCTCCTCCAGCTCTCTGAGCGATGAGCTTGAGCGCGGACTCGGGAAGATATTCTCCTCCAAACCTACAACGAAAACAGAGTTGAACTCCAAGCCCTTTGACGCATGTATTGTCATCAGCGAGACGCGTTCACCTGAAGAAACTTCGTCGCTATTTTCTTCATCGCTATCTGTAAGTAGAGCTACCTCTTGAAGGAAGTTGGCGATATACACCTCATCCTCGTAACCCTCCTCACGCTTAGTGTCAACAAAGTCGTGCAGACCCGACATAAACTCTTCTATGTTATCCTGTCGCTCCACTCCCTCCATCGACTTATCAGCAGCCAGTTCCTGCTTCAATCCCGACTTCTCCAAGATGGCCTTACCTAATACGTATGCATCAGTTGTATTATTATTTCTTATAAACTCATCCATCATACAATAGAAGCCTACAACCTTCTTTTCTGTAGCCGCTGATACTCCTGCGTTATACATGCTCGGATTACCTACAACGTTCCACAAGCAGACATTACAATCGCGCGATGCAGCGATAAGCTTTGACACTGTTGTATCGCCGATGCCACGCTTCGGATAATTGATGACACGCTTCAACGCCTCTTCATCATTCGGATTGGCTACTAAACGGAAGTAGGCTATCACGTCTTTTATCTCCTTATGCTGATAGAAACTCATACCACCATAAATGCGATATGGGGTATCCTGCCGACGAAATTCCTCTTCAAACAAACGGCTCTGCGCATTGGTGCGATATAGCACAGCGATGTCACCATACGCCACACCATAACGGTTATGCAAACGCCGAATTTCGTTGCATACTACGCTCGCCTCCTCCTTGTCTGAATAAGCTATATTCAAACGTACCTTTTCGCCATCGCCATTCTCACTATACACATCTTTACGTATTTGACGTTGATTATTGACAATGACACTGTTAGCCGCTTTCACTATAGTTTGTGTAGAACGATAATTCTGCTCCAACTTAAATAGGCGTGCACCTTCGTATATGTTCTGAAACTTTAGAATATTATCAATGTTTGCACCACGGAAAGCATAGATACTCTGCGCATCATCACCAACAACACAAATATTGCGTCGCTCCTTAGTAAGGAGGGTCAATATTGACTGCTGAGCATAGTTTGTATCTTGATACTCGTCTACAAGAACATAACTAAATCGCTCTGCATATTTTTGCGCAATCTGCGGATTATCTGCAAAGAGTTTATAGGTAAAGAGAAGCATGTCGTCGAAGTCGACTGCATTGGCAGCCTTGCAACGTGCGGCATAAAGAGCATATATCTGTCCCACTTTGGGCATACCCGAAACCTTATCGCGCTCCGCAAGATGTGGATCGGACATATATATATCTGGTGTAACCAAACTATTCTTTGCCGCCCCGATACGCCCTAAAACGGAAGATGCCTTGTATTGCTTATCATCAAGTTTCAGTTCTTTAATAATTGAGTTTACAACCGCACGCGAATCGCCATCATCATAGATTGAGAAGTTGCGCTCCAAGCCTATGACTTCTGCCTCAGCACGCAGTATGCGCAGGAATACAGAATGGAACGTACCCATATTCAGGTAACGCGCACGCTCCTCACCGACAAGGTCAGCGATGCGGCTCTTCATCTCGCGTGCTGCCTTATTTGTAAAGGTAAGAGCAAGTATAGACCACGGGGCAAGTCCCTTCTGCAAGAGATATGCTATCTTATACGTCAAGACTCGGGTTTTGCCAGACCCTGCTCCAGCTATAATAAGTTCTGGTCCATCGGTATATTCTACAGCTGCAAGCTGATTGGGGTTCAATGATTTAAGAAGAGTATCCACTATTTTTTATTCGTATTTAAATGCAATACTACAAAGTATTTATTAAGACTATTGAACGTTTATCAACAAAACTAATTATTCTTGTAAATTCCACCCGATGCTGTCGATGGATCATAGTCCTCTCCTTCTTTCGGAAAAAGCGGCATAAACTTCATCTCAAACTCAATTTTTCCGCGACGCGCACGCAAATAGGCTGTAGGATTACTACTATCAAACTTACGCGGATTAGGCAAAGTAGCAGCAATCAAAGCACACTCCGAACGAGTGAGCTCTTCTGCCGTCTTACTAAAATGATACTTAGCAACAGCATCTGCACCATAAATACCATCACCCATCTCAATTGAGTTCAGATAAACCTCCATGATACGATGCTTCCCCCACAACATTTCAATAAGAGCCGTGAAATACACCTCAAATCCCTTGCGCACCCAACTTCTGCCAGGCCACAGAAATACATTCTTGGCTGTCTGTTGCGATATTGTACTTGCTCCATACTTATGCTTTGCTGCTTGCTTGTTGCGTTTTGCAGCCTGTTGTATGGCATCAAAGTCGAAACCATGATGCAGAAGGAAACGTTGATCCTCGCTCGCCATCACAGCAACAGGCAATGACGGTGAAATATTGTCAAGTGGCTTCCATTTATGGTGCATCGTGAGCGACTTTCCGTCTGCTATCTGTTCCACACAACGTATCACCATCAATGGAGTAACATATACTGGCACGAAACGATAAACAACTACAACGAGAATTGTGCTGCTAAAAAACAACGCCAATCCCCATCGCAAAATCTTATAAACCAATTTCAATTTAGTTTCCATATCATCATTTTTCTATTTAATATCGTGCAAAGTTATGTGTTTTTTTTCACATCATGCAGTTGTACCATTTTTTTTTTGTATTTTTGCACGCTATAAGAAGCTATTTACTTAAAGCAGAAAACATAAATACAACTTTATAAATTCAATGGCAAAAGAATTAAAACAACTCACAAAGCGCTCAGAGAACTACAGCCAGTGGTTTAACGACCTCGTCACAAAGGCTGACCTCGCTGAGCAATCAGCCGTACGCGGATGTATGGTTATCAAGCCTTATGGCTATGCTATCTGGGAGAAGATGCAGCATCAGCTTGATGTTATGTTTAAGGAAACAGGTGCACAGAACGCCTATTTTCCTATGCTTATCCCGAAGTCGTTCTTCAGCCGCGAGGCAGAGCACGTAGAAGGATTTGCTAAGGAGTGTGCAGTGGTTACTCACTACCGTCTTCGCACCAATGAGGACAAGACTGGCATCGAGGTAGACCCAGCAGCAAAGCTCGAAGAAGAACTCATCATTCGTCCAACATCTGAGACCATCATCTGGAACACATACAAGAACTGGATTCAGTCGTACCGCGACCTTCCTTTGATGTGCAACCAATGGTGTAACGTTATGCGTTGGGAGATGCGCACACGTCCGTTCCTCCGCACATCAGAGTTCCTTTGGCAGGAGGGTCATACAGCTCATGCTACAAAGGAGGAGGCAGAAGAGGAAGCAAAGAAGATGCTTCACGTTTACGCTGACTTTGCAGAAAAGTGGATGGCAGTACCAGTCGTTCAGGGCGTAAAGAGCGAGACAGAGCGCTTTGCAGGTGCGTTGAACACATACACAATTGAGGCAATGATGCAGGACGGTAAGGCTCTGCAGAGCGGCACGTCACACTTCCTCGGCCAGAACTTCGCAAAGGCATTCGACGTTACATTCCTCAACAAGGAGAACAAGCCAGAGTATGTATGGGCTACATCATGGGGCGTATCTACACGTCTTATCGGTGCACTCATTATGACTCACTCTGATGACAATGGTCTCGTGCTGCCTCCGAAGCTCGCTCCTATCCAGGTTGTCATCGTGCCTATCACAAAGAACGCCGAACAGCTGCAGGCTATCTCCGAGAAGCTCGCTCCGGTTATCAGCCAGTTGCGCGCAGCAGGCATCAGCGTGAAGTACGACGACGCAGACAACAAGCGTCCGGGCTTCAAGTTCGCCGACTATGAGCTGAAGGGTGTGCCAGTGCGTCTCGTTATGGGCGGTCGCGACCTCGAGGAGAACACCATCGAGATCATGCGTCGCGATACTCTCGAGAAGGAGACACGCTCGTTCGACGGCATCGTTGAATACGTTGAACAGCTCCTCAAGGATATCCAAGCTAACATCTACAAGAAGGCTCTCGACTATCGCAATGCTCACATCTACGAGTGCGAAAACTACGAGGAGTTCAAGGAGCGCATCAAGGATGGTGGTTTCTTCCTCTGCCACTGGGACGGCACAGCCGAGACTGAGGCTAAGATTAAGGAAGAGACTCAGGCTACAATCCGCTGCGTGCCATTCATGTTCGAGCAGACACCGGGCGTAGACATGGTTTCAGGCAAGCCGGCTACACAGCGTGTACTGATTGCTCGCAGCTACTAAGCATTTGAAATCATACAATTCAAGACCGACATCTTTTACTGTCGGTCTTGAATTTTACATTTTAGTTGTCTATCACAATTGCTATTTCAAACGAAAGCCAAACAGAGTATAGAAACTATATAACACTATATTAAAACTATTAAAACATTAAAACACTAAAAAATGGATTGGATAATCAACCTATTCACCAATACTGAGTCGATTGCCCATATCGCCCTACTCTATGCCATTGTCATCGCAGTCGGCATTCTGCTGGGTAAGATTAAGATTGGCGGCATATCACTCGGTGTAACATGGGTGCTTTTCGCTGGTATCTTAGCAGGCCATGTCGGCTTCACTGCCCCCAAAGACACCATGACCTTTGTTCAGGACTTCGGACTTATTCTGTTCGTGTTCTGCATCGGTTTGCAGGTCGGTCCAGGCTTCTTTGAGAGCTTCAAAAAAGGCGGTGTAACGCTCAACCTGCTCTCTACCACAGCTATCTTGCTGAACGTAGGCGTTATGTTTGCGTGCTACTATCTCTTCTTCGACACTAATGTGAAGTCGAACCTCCCGATGATGGTGGGCACGCTCTATGGAGCCGTAACCAACACACCGGGTCTTGGTGCTGCAAACGAAGCGCTCAGCTCTGTATGGCAACAGACCTACGGCGAACTGCCACAGATTGCGTCCGGTTATGCCTGCGCTTACCCACTTGGTGTAGTAGGCATCATCGGTGCTACCATCGCCATCCGTTTCCTCACCCGCACCAAGCTTGAGGAGGAGGAGAAGGCACTTGAAGCAGAAGAAGCTGAGAACCCACAGGCTAAACCGCATCAGATGCACCTCAAGGTGAACAATGCATACCTCTCTGGCCGTACAGTTGCAGAGATTAGCGACTTCCTCAACCGCGACGTTGTGTTCTCGCGCCTCTTCAAGAACGGTGAATACAGCATACCGAACAGCCGCACGGTCTTCGACATGGGCGACGAGGTACTCGTCGTGTGTGCTGAGGCTGACGCACCGGCTATCCAGGCGTTCATCGGTCCGGAGCTGGAGACTGAGTGGGAGGAAAACGAAAGCAAGCAGCCGCTCGTTTCGCGCCGCATCGTCGTAACCAACTCGTCAATGAATGGTAAGACACTCGGCAAGATGCATTTCTCATCTGTATACGGTGTAACCGTAACACGTCTTTCGCGTCAGGGCATGGACCTCTTCGCAAGCCGCAACTACCGTTTCCAGGTAGGCGACAAGATTCTCGTAGTAGGTCCAGAGGACAACGTGAACCGCATCGCCGAGCTGATGGGCAACTCTGTGAAGCGTCTTGATGCGCCTAACGTAGCTACTATCTTCATTGGTATCTTCATCGGTATCATCTTCGGTAGCATTCCGTTCGCTATACCAGGAATGCCGGTTCCGTTGAAACTCGGTATCGCTGGCGGTCCGCTTATCATCGCCATTCTTATCGGTCGCTTCGGCCACCGCATGAAGCTCAACACCTACACCACGACATCGGCAAACATGATGCTTCGAGAGATTGGTCTTGTTCTATTCCTTGCGAGTGTGGGCATAAAGGCTGGTGCTAACTTCTGGAACACAGTAGTGGAAGGCGATGGTCTGTTGTACGTATTGACTGGTTTCATCATCACAATCATCCCTATCCTGATTGTCGGCACTATAGCACGCATGAAGTACAAGTTCAACTACTTTACCATTATGGGTATGCTTGCCGGTACATACACCGACCCACCAGCCCTCGCTTACGCCAACTCTGTTTGCTCGCGCGAGGCTCCTGCTATCGGCTATTCTACGGTTTATCCGTTGAGTATGTTCCTGCGTATCTTCACAGCGCAGCTCGTTGTGCTGTTCTTCTGCGGATAATAACGACAAGACCATTGGTCGCAAAACAGCAAAGGGTGTGTCATAGCTCCGATTGAAGAGTTCTGACACACCTTTTTTTCATGCTTAAACATCAAGATAAATCATCGTGCACCGAACGCAATCCGATTGGGCACCGAACGCAATCCGACTGGATGGCGAACGCAATCCGATTGGGTGGCGGACGCAAACGGTGCAGACGGCGGACGCAATCCAATCGGGCGGCGGACGCTACACAACGAAAAAAGGATACACCGACAACAACATTTGTCTGGTGCATCCTCTTTTATTATGCTACATCATATAGCCGTTTGTACGACTACGAAGATGTTTTACTTCTCGAAGTAACGCTTGTACAAGCCCATGAAGCCAGCACAGTGGCGAGCCTCATCCTTTGCCATCTCGTGAACGGTGTCATGAGTAGCGTCCATACCGGCAGCCTTAGCGTTCTTTGCGATGCGGAACTTGTCCTCACAAGCACCACGCTCAGCAGCGATACGAGCCTCAAGGTTCGACTTAGTATCCTTCAGAACGTCGCCCAAAAGCTCTGCGAACTTACTTGCGTGCTCAGCCTCCTCGAAAGCATAGCGCTTGAATGCCTCTGCAATCTCTGGATAGCCCTCACGGTCAGCCTGACGGCTCATTGCGAGATACATACCTACCTCACCGCACTCGCCGTTGAAGTGAGTCTCGAGATCCTTAATCATCTCTGGTGTAGCCTCCTCATCGCGAGCAGCACCGAGAGTATGAACGGTTGCGAAAGCTGGACCCTCTGTCGAATCGTTCAGTTCCTTAAACTTGCTTGCCGGAGCCTTGCAAACCGGGCACTTTTCAGGAGCCTCTGTACCTTCGTGAATATAACCGCATACTGTGCAAATAAATTTCTTCTTCATAATTCTTCTGTTTTAAGAGTTAATAGTATTTATATTAAAAAAGCCTTATCTATAAATTATCCGACTGCAGTTTCAGCCTGCTTTGCCAAGCACTCCTTACATACACCTTTATAATATAGCTGTACGTCGTCGATTTTGTGACCTGCCAACTCTTTGCGATTTACAACATCCGACACCTCGTCGAAAATGTCGTACACCTTTCGGCAGCACTTACAGATGAAGTGCGCGTGCAAACTGACATCGCCATCATAACAAACACGATGTTCGTTGATTGTTATCATCTGAGCAGCATTGTGCTCTGAGAACATTCTGAGCGTGTTGTACACCGTGGTACGGCTAAGTGTAGGCACCTTAGGTAGTAAAGCCTTATGCACCTCCTCCACTGTAGGATGAGTAAAGTGAGTCATCAGATAATGCATAATCTGAATGCGCTGAACAGAAGGCTTGATGCCATGTTCTACAAGTCTTGTTACTGCGTCGTTATGTTTCATTGTCTATATTCTTTTCATTTTACTACTGCAAAGATATACTTTTTTATAATAATTACAAAATAATATTTGTAAAAATTTCATTCTTTAATTCTTTTTCAGAAATTCAAGTGCTTTTACGCTGCAATAATACAATAAATCGACACTATTTTCGTTATGTTATGTATGAAACTGAAATTGTTTATACTTCAAATAATATGTCTCTGCGCTTTCGTATCTGCTCAGGCGCAAACATTCACCTTAAGTGGAAGGGTCATTGACGAGAACAACGACCCCGTAGAATTTGCATCCGTATCATGCCCTAAACAAGGCAAGATGACAATGACCTCGCTTAAAGGCGACTATAGTCTGCAACTTCAATCTGCCGACTCTGTTGAAATCAGATTTTCAATGGTCGGTTACAAGACCAAAGTTCGCACACTGCGCCGTCCACGTGGTAAGCAGACAATGCAGGTTGTTCTGCACAGTAGCGACAATGCCCTGTCGGAAGTAACCATCACAGGCAAGCGCATCGAGACGGGACAAACGCAGGAATTGAGCAAAGAGCATCTAAAGAGTATGCCCTCCACTACGGGCAACGCCGTAGAGGAAATGATACAAAGCCAGGCTGGCGTATCTACCCACAGCGAGCTTTCATCGCAGTACAACGTGCGTGGCGGTTCGTTTGACGAGAACAGTGTATATATAAATAATGTGGAAATATTCCGCCCGTTCCTTGTAAGAAGCGGACAACAGGAGGGTATCTCGGTCATCAACCCCGATATGGTGGAGAAGATTGGCTTTTCAACCGGTGGCTACGAGGCACGCTATGGCGACAAGATGTCGTCGGCACTGAACATCGAGTATCGCCGTCCGAAACGCTTCGAAGCGTCAGCCACAGCCAGTATGCTCGGAGCAAGCGCATTCGTCGGCATGAGCAACAAGAAGTTCTCGTGGAGCAATGGCCTGCGCTACAAGACGACGAAGTATCTATTAGGCTCGATGGACACCAAGGGCGAGTATCAGCCTACGTTCATCGACTATCAGACGTATCTTACTTACTCGCCCAACAAGCGCTGGGACATTAAGTTCCTCGGCAACATCTCGGACAACCACTATAACTTCACCCCCGAAGATCGTGAGACGAATTTCGGCACGATGGAGAACGTAAAGGCATTCAAGGTGTACTTCGATGGACAGGAGAAAGACGTGTTCCGCACCTTCTTCGGTTCATTGGGCATCACTCGCAAATTCAACGAGAACACAAGCCTTTCGCTCATCGCTTCGGCGTTCAACACACGCGAGCAGGAGAAGTACGACATACAAGGACAGTACTGGCTCACGCAGACCGAAACAAGCGAAAATCTCGGTGTAGGCACCTACTTCCAGCACACGCGCAACTACCTGAAGGCTCACGTGGAGAGTGCCAAGCTGCTGTTCAAGACGAAGCAGAAGAAGCACAACATTGAGGCTGCATTCACCTACAAGTGGGAGCACATTGAGGAGAACTCTGTAGAATACGAAATGCGCGACTCAAGCAAATACAGCATTCCGCACACTGGCAAGGATCTTTATATGATTTACAGTATGCGTGCAAAGAACACGCTTACAGCCAATCGTGTAGAGGCGTATGCGCAGGACACATACCGCTTCACTGGTTCGGAAGGCAAGACACTCTACACGTTGAACTACGGTCTGCGTCTCGCCTACTGGAGTTTCACGAAGGAGACTATACTCAGCCCGCGTCTGTCGTTGGGCATCATTCCGGCATTCAACGAGAACATAACGATGCGCTTTGCCACAGGTTTGTACTATCAAGCACCTTTCTTTAAGGAGATACGCGACACCACTACAACGAACGGCATTACATATGCCTCGCTCAACCGTAAGGCGAAGAGCCAACGTTCGATACACTTCATCGCAGGCTTCGACTACCGCTTCAAGATGAACAACCGCCCGTTCAAGTTCACAGCCGAAGCATACTACAAGGCACTTGGCAACCTTGTGCCTTATAGTGTGAACAACGTGAAGGTGGTGTATTATGGCGACAATATGTGCAGCGGACATGCAGCAGGCTTAGACCTCAAACTCTTTGGTGAGTTTGTGCCAGGTACAGACTCGTGGGTGTCGCTATCGCTAATGAACACAAGCATGAAGTTGAACGGCAAGTCAATCCCCCTACCTACCGACCAACGCTATGCTGTCAACCTCTTCTTCACCGACTACTTCCCTGGCACAACACGCTGGAAGATGTCGCTCAAGTTGGCACTTGCCGACGGTCTACCATTCTCTGCCCCACACCGCGAGCTCGAATCGAACGTGTTCCGCGCTCCGGCATACAAACGCGCAGATGTTGGTTTGAACTACCGCATCATCGACAACAGCGACCGCCACAAGAAGCGCAACCCGATTCGCAACCTGTGGGTGGGAGCAGAATGTCTGAACCTCTTCGGCATCAACAACGTAAACTCCTACTACTGGATTACAGATGTCACCGGACAGCAATACGCCGTGCCTAACTATCTGACGGGCAGACAAATCAACGTCAAACTGTCGGTCGACTTTTAAAGCAGAAAGACCACACCCCACAAATAGCAAACTATGAGAACTACCCTATTGGCATTAATACTCACATTGTCGGCATTTGTCGCCACTAACAGCTTTGCGCAATACAACGACATCAAGTCGGAGAATATTGCATCATTGCAGGTCGTGGCTGGCAAGGACTGGCTATCCATGCCTATAGCCACGCTTAACGGCGAACCGATAAACATCAGTTTCGACGACCTTACACACGAATATCATCGCTACGTATATCGCCTACAACATTGCGAGGCAGACTGGAGTGTATCGGAGGGCATTTTCGACTCCGACTATTGTGAGGGATTTGCCGATGGCTGCACCATCGACGACATAGAAGAGTCGCTCAACACCAACACCCTCTACACCCACTATCGCCTTTCTATCCCCAACGAGAATTGCCGCATCAAAATGAGCGGCAACTATCGTCTGACGGTTTACGACGAGAACGACGGCGACACCGTTTTCACGGCTTGCTTCATGATAGTGGAACCACTTGTAAAGGCAAGCATGTCCGTAACCACAAACACAGACATCAGCATCAACAAAGCCCACCAGCAAGTGGGAGCAGAAATAAACTACTCTGCTCTTAACATCACTAATCCAAGCACCGAGTTGTACACCGTCGTCATGCAAAACGGGCGTTGGAGCACAGCCCGCATAAACCCTACGCCACAATACCAAACCGGAAGCGGACTACGTTGGGAGTACAACCGCAACCTCATCTTCGACGGAGGCAACGAGTATCATAAGTTCGAGATACTTGATGTCACCCACCCCACCCTTGGCATTGAGAACACATGGTGGGACGGCACCAACTACCACGCACAGATATGGACCGACCTTCCACGTCCAAGCTATGTTTACGACGAAGATGCCAACGGCAGTTTTTACATACGCAACAGCGACAACATCGAAAACGACCGCATCTCGGAATACGTCGTCGTCAACTTTCGCCTACAAGCACCACGACAGAACGGCAGAGTATTTATCAACGGCGTATGGACCAACGACCGCTTCACACCGCAATACGAGATGCAGTTCAACGAGCAGACAAAACTCTATGAGGCAAACGTGCCACTGAAGCAAGGTTACTACTCCTATCAGTACCTCACGAAGCACAACGACAACAGCCTGCATCCGGTTTCAACAGAAGGCAACTTTTTCCAAACCGAAAACAGCTATCAAATGCTTATATATTATAAAGGTATAGGACAACGCACATATCGCCTCGTAGGTTATAGTAAAATTAGGAGCTAAGCACAAGTAAAAGTCGGCTAATTATAGAATTATTTTTAAATTCCGCAATTAATATAGCCGTTATATCAACTATATTCGCTATCTTTGCAAAAGGAAACGACGAAAAATGGTGATTAAAAGACTGTGTAAAATAATTTAAAACCTATTTTTCTACAAAGAAACTGTTAAACTTTAAATAATAAAATGAATAATAAGGATTTAATGAACCATGCGGCAGACAACATCCGACTGCTTGCTGTATCGATGGTAGAAAAAGCCAAATCAGGTCACCCGGGCGGTGCTATGGGTGGTGCTGACTTTATCAACGTTCTTTTCTCGGAGTTCCTGGTGTTCGATCCAGATCAGCCGACTTGGGAGGGCCGCGACCGCTTCTATCTCGATCCTGGTCACATGTCGCCAATGCTCTACTCAGCTCTCGCTTTGCAGGGTAAGTACACAATTGACGATTTGAAGACATTCCGTCAATGGGGCACTATATGTCCGGGACATCCTGAGCGTGACATTATTCATGGAATTGAAAACACATCTGGACCACTCGGTCAGGGACACACCTACGCTGTAGGTGCTGCTATTGCAGAGAAGTTCCTTGAGGCTCGTCTTGGCAGCACCATGATGCAGCACAAGATTTACGCCTACATATCTGACGGAGGTGTTCAGGAAGAAATATCTCAGGGCGCAGGCCGCATCGCCGGTCTCTTCAAGCTCAACAACCTCATCATGTTCTACGATGCCAACGAGATTCAGCTCTCTACAGAGTGCGATGTCGTAATGCGCGAGAACACACGCATGAAGTACGAGTCATGGGGTTGGAACGTTCTTGAAATAAACGGTAACGATCCTGACGAGATCCGTGCAGCTCTCATCCTCGCTAACAAGGAAGAGCAGCGTCCTACCCTCATCATCGGTCACACCGTTATGGCTAAGGGCGCACGCAAGGAAGACGGTTCAAGCTACGAGCGCAGCGTGAAGACTCACGGCGCACCGCTCGGTGGTGGCGCTTACGAGAACACAGTGAAGAACCTCGGCGGCGACCTCAACGACCCGTTCGTAGTATTCGACGACGTTAAGGAACTCTACGAGAAGCGTAACGCAGAGCTTCGCGAGGTTGTAAAGGAAAGACATGCAGCAGAAGCAGAATGGCGCAAGGCTAACCCTGAAAAGGCAGAGCAGATGGATGCTTGGTTCTCAGGCAATGCTCCGAAGGTAGACTGGAGCGAACTTGTTCAGAAGCGCGACGTTGCAACACGTGTTGCTTCAGCCAACTGTCTCGGCGTATTGGCAGAGCAGGTGCCTAACATGGTTTGCTCTTCTGCCGATCTCTGCAACTCGGACAAGACAGACGGCTTCCTCAAGAAGACTCACGAGCTTACACCTGACGACTTCACCGGAGCATTCTTCCAGGCAGGTGTCAGCGAGCTTACAATGGCTTGCGTCTGCATCGGTATGTACCTCCACGGTGGTGTTATCCCGGCTTGCGGCACATTCTTCGTATTCTCCGACTACATGAAGCCGGCTATCCGTATGGCAGCTCTCATGCGCGTTCCAATCAAGTTCGTATGGTCGCACGATGCATTCCGCGTTGGTGAGGACGGACCTACACACGAGCCGGTTGAGCAGGAAGCACAGATTCGCCTCATGGAGAAGCTGAAGAACCACAAGGGACAGGACTCTGTACGCGTATTCCGCCCTGCAGATGCAGACGAGACAACAGTATGCTGGCAGATGGCTAACGAGAACATGGACACTCCGACAGCAATGATTTGCTCACGCCAGAACGTGAACTCCCTGCCTGAAGGCACTGACTACTCTCAGGTTCGCAAGGGTGCATACATCGTTAAGGACGATCCTAACTACGACGTTATTCTCCTCGCTTCTGGTTCGGAGGTGTCTACACTCCTCGCAGGTGCCGAGTTGCTCAACGCTGACGGCATCAAGACACGTATCGTAAGCGTTCCGTCAGAGGGTCTGTTCCGTACACAGAGCAAGGAGTATCAGGAGAGTGTACTGCCGAAGGGTGCCAAGATATTCGGTATGACAGCAGGTCTGCCCGTCACACTTCAGAGTCTTGTAGGTGTAGATGGCATGGTTTACGGTCTTGAGTCGTTCGGTTTCTCAGCTCCTTACAAGGTGCTCGACGAGAAGTTGGGCTTCAACGCCGAGAACGTATTTAAGCAGGTGAAAGATTACTTATCTAAATAAACAGGCATAGCTTATGCAGAACTTCACGTTAAGTAAGAAATTCTGCATAAGCTTGCTTTATTAATAATCCAATAAAACTACAGTACTATGGAAATTAAGACAGTAGGCATTGCATGCGACCACGCAGGTTACGCATTGAAGAAATTTGTTGTTGAATACCTTGAGAGCCACAACATTCCGTTTAAGGACTACGGTACATACAGCGATATGAGCTGCGATTATCCGGATTTTGCTCATGAGTTAGGCGAAGCTATCTCTAACGGCGACGTTTATCCTGGCATCGGCATCTGCGGTAGCGGTGAAGGTATGGCAATGACCCTCAACAAGCATAAGGGTGTACGTGCAGCATTGGTATGGAATCCAGAGATTGCTCAGCTCACACGCCAGCACAACGACGCAAACATCCTCGTTATGCCGGGTCGCTTCATCGACAACAAGACAGCAGAGAAAATCATGGACGAGTTCTTCAAGACTCCATTTGAAGGTGGTCGCCATGAGAAGCGTGTAAACAAGATTGATTTGTAGGAGGGTATGGCATCCCTGCCATACCTACGCAGTCAACCAGTTCTGTTGATACACTCTCAGGGGGTGCACTTGTCTCCGCTCGGCTTTTGCCGCTTGCCAGAGCAAGAAGTGCACCAACCAGCTCTGTTGATACACCCTAACTTTAAACACATACAGGAGACTATGACCACACGCCATAGTCTCCTTTTTTATAAATCAAATGGTGCGTGGGTATGGCAGGGATGCCATACCATCCTATAAGTGCACCAAAATACTTTTAACGAGAATGAAAAAAATACTCATCTCTGCCTCCATATTCGCATTGAGCCTCACGGCGAATGCGCAAGGGCAATTCATATCCGACGTCAACTACCGCAACACAGTAGAGAACATCTTCAAGGAGCGTGTGAAGACAGTCGGCAAGACATTCTATAACACACAGAAAGAAAACCTTACGGCTGACGAGCAGGAAGCGTTGAAGTTCCTCTATGCCTACATGCCGCTTGCCGACGTCACCGACTACCCTACCTCGTTCTTCGCCGACAATGTGCGCATGGCGTTCAAGGCTCGCGAGGAGATGCCCTGGGGCAAGAACGTTCCGGAGTTGCTTTTCCGCCACTTCGTTGTGCCAATCCGCGTCAACAACGAGGCTCTGGACAATGCACGATCGGTGTTCTACAACGAACTGAAGGACCGCATCAAGGGCATGTCGATGATGGACGCCATCATCGAGGTGAACCACTGGTGCCACGAGAAGGTGACCTACCAGCCTTCAGATGCCCGTACATCGGCACCACTCGCTACGCTGAAGACCGCAACCGGCCGTTGCGGTGAGGAGAGTACGTTTGCCGTTGCGGCATTGCGCGCCGTGGGCATTCCTGCACGCCAGGTGTACACACCGCGTTGGGCTCACACCGACGACAACCACGCTTGGGTAGAGGCATGGGCAGACGGCAAGTGGTACTTCCTTGGTGCCTGCGAACCGGAGCCGGTGCTGAACCTCGGTTGGTTCAATACTCCGGCTTCGCGAGCTATGCTAATGCACACACGCGCTTTCGGCGACTATAACGGTCCGGAGGAGGTGATGCTGCGCACAAGCAACTTCACAGAAATAAACCTCACGTCCAACTATGCGCCGGTTGCTTCGGTAGACTTCTATGTCAAGGACAGCGAAGGCAAGCCGGTGGAGAACGCACGTGTCGAGTTCAAGATTTACAACTACGCTGAATTTTTCACGGCAGTAACGAAGTACACCGACGCAAAGGGCCACACGTCGCTATCTGCAGGTATCGGTGACTTGGTGGTGTGGGCATCGAAGGACGGCAAGTATGCATATCAGAAGGTTTCGTTCGGCAAGGAGAAGGAGGCAACACTCACCCTCCCAGGGGGTGCACTTGTAGGAGGGTATGGCATCCCTGCCATACCCACGCAGCCAACCGGTTCTGTTGGTGCACTCTTAGGGGGTGCACTTGTCTCAAGTGCACCAGCCAACTCTGTTGGTGCACTTCCTGACTGCTCTGTTGGTGCACTTGAGACAAGTGCACCCCCTAAATGCACCTACTTGGACATCGTTCCACCGAAGGAGGACCCACAGCTGCCTTATGTCAGCGACGAGATGCACCGTGAGAACCAGCGCCGCTTTGCTCTTGAGGACAGCATCCGCAAGGCATACACAGCTACCTTTCCCACTATGGAGGAGGCGAAGCGCATCAGTGAGCGCGGAGCAGAGTATATCTTCAAGTCGCGCGGCAACAAGCAGACCATCGTCGACTTCATCAACCGCCACAGCGACAACGAAGACCGCGTGATGGGCATACTCGCCACACTCAGCGACAAGGACTTGCGCGATATCACAACCGAGATTCTCGAGGACAGCTACAACGCAACGACCGACCAGCTCTCGCCGCGTGTTGAGGACGAGCTGACTACAATACCGTTCAAGCAGTACTTCGAGAAGGCGTTCAGCAAGAAGACTGCCGACGCTTTCCGCGCCGATCCGATGAAGCTCGTAGAGTGGATAAAGAAGAACATTCGTCTTAACCCTGACAAGAAGGCTTTGCGCATCGCACAGACTCCAGTTGGCGTGATGAAGTCGAAGATTACCGACGAGCGTTCGCGCGACATCTTCTTCGTAGACGTGGCTCGCAGCCTGGGCATCGAAGCAAGGAAGGACGCTGTGACGGGCAAGATACAGTACAAATCTAAGGGGGTGCACTTGTCTCAAGTGCACCAACCAAACAGTAAGGAAGTGCACCAAAAGACGGACGGCGAATGGCAGGATGTGAAGTTCGACAACACAGCCGACAAGACATCTACCGCAGCAGCTCTCGGTACAATCAAGCTGACATACGAGCCTACAAAGCTGCTCGACAACCCGAAGTATTACAGCCACTTCACAATCAGCCGCATAGAGAACGGCACGGCTCAGCTACTCAACTTCGATGAGGGTCAGGCTGACATGGGCAACGGCACAACATGGAGCAACACGTTCAAGAACGGCTACAAGCTCGACGCCGGCACATACATGCTCACCACGGGTACACGTCTTGCAAACGGCAGCGTACTCGCATCAAACCGTATCTTCGAGATTGTAAAGGGTCAGACAACAACCCTGCCTCTTGAGATTCGCCAAAACACCAACGAAGTGACAGTAATCGGTTCGTTCAACTCAGAGAGCCTCGTTACAAAGGACGGTAAGGAAGTAAGTCTGCTCTCACAGACCGGTCGCGGCTATTACGTTGTAGGCATCCTCGGCGTGGGTCAAGAGCCAACCAACCACGCTCTGCACGACATCGAGAAGATGAAGGAAGCGTTCGAGGCATGGGGCCGCCCGGTAGTGCTGCTCTTCGAGAGCGAAGCCGACGCTGCCAAGTTCAACCACGACGAGTTCCCGGGTCTGCCGTCTACCGTTCAGTTCGCCCTCGACAAGGACGGCTCGGTACGTGGTCAGATTGCCCGTGAGATGAAACTGATGAACGAGAAGCAGATGCCGATGTTCATCATCGCCGACACCTTCAACCGCGTAGTGTTTGTATCGCAGGGCTACACCATCGGTCTGGGCGAGCAGATGCAGGGCGTGTTCAAGAAACTATAAAGTAAAGAGGTTTTCAACACTTCAGATACTAACAAACAAAAAGGGTGCTACGTGCACCCTTTTTTGTTGTTTCTATGTTGTAATCACTTTATTGCTCTTTGTTTTTTTAGGGGGTGCAGTGGTCCCCACTGCACCAACAAAGCAAGTATGCCCCTTCAGGTAAAATCCTCCCACAGATTGCACAGATTTTCACAGAAGTCTTTAGGGGGGCAAAACTATAGAATTGCGAAGAATGCACACCCGCCCGACAGCTTACTGCTTCCTCAAGGTAGGCAATGCTCCGTTAAGTTCGTAACGCCACTTTGAGCCTGCGTTCTGCAAGGCGGTGTTCATGGCATCGACGGCTTTCTGCCAAGTAACGCTAGTGCCGTCCACCTTCGTGACTTCGGTGACGGTGCCTGCCTTTTTGTAGCCGATGCCTTGTTCCTGATTGTTCTTCCAATAGCAGGCGGTCACGGTGGTGTAGTTATTTCCCAAAAAGCCGCCGATATGCATATAGCCAGTGCTACTACCCGTACTGGTTACGTTGCCCGTGGCATAGCAGGCAAGGAGGCTGCTTCCTGCGTTCATTCCCACCAGACCGCCGCCAGCGATATTCTTTTTGGGGTCCATTTCTATGATCACGTTGCCTGTGGCATAGCAAGCGGTCAGGGTGGCACTCGAATTCGTCTGACCTGCCACGCCGCCGACATCGACCGTTCCCTTCACTGTGGCAGAGGAACTGCATCCGGTGATGGAACCGCCTATTTGAGCACCCACCACACCGCCGACATACACCGTGCCGCTGACGCTGCCCGACACCGAGCAGTTTTCAATGGTGCCCCAGCTATATCCTACCACGCCGCCAATACTGCCGCCATATATTTGATTGCTTGTTATCTGTACGCCCTCCATCACCACATTCTTCACCGTACCAGCTCTATTGAGCCAGCCGAACAGACCCGCAAATTCGTCATTTGTCGTAAAGGTCAGCCCCGTAATGGTATGGCCGCCACCGTCGAAGGTGCCTTTGTATGAGTTGTCGTAGTCTGTGCCTATCGGTGTCCAGTCTTTGCCTGTGAGGTCAATGTCAGTGTCGAGGGTAATGTTAATGTCGCTCTTACCTCCGTTCACTAATTTGGCTATATTCATCAGACCATCGGCGGAGGTCACGGTGTAGCTGCCGTCGCTCTCTATGGTATAGCCCAGGTCTTTTGCCGCAGCGAGGAGGGAGACGGTGTAGGTATATTCACCGCCAGCCTGCCAGTCGGTAGCATTCTTCATCTTATAAACGAAGGTCTTGCCGTTAGTGAAGGTGCAGGTAATGAAAATCTTGCCAGCTGCCACACTTTGCGGGGCTACGATGGCGGTGTAGGTGTTGCTGCCCTTGTCATACGGGACGATTATATCCGGGTTGTCGCCTTCGGTGGAGAGCCCCGTCAGCTGCACGGATGCCAGCCCCTCGGTGTAGTCCGTCAGAACGATGGTTACCCGCGCCGTGCGGTGGGTGAAGCGGAGCGTGGGGCTGCCGTAGGTCACCGTCTGTCCGTCGGCTACGATGAGGTCGCTGCCCTCAAAGTCCTTCTGGGCACTTTGGTTGGCTTTTACCTTTACCGCAGGCGGGGTTGTCTCGCCAGCGGTGTAGGGCCACCACGCTGTGACGGTGATGTCGTTGTGGTTGGTCCAGTAGTACGGGTCGGTGGAGGTCAGCGTGGCGCTGGTGGGGTCGGCGGTGGTAAGCGTCACGTCGTATGCCTTCACCGTGCCGTCCATCAGGACTGCCACGCTCTGCACACCCTCCCAATTGCCATCTGCTGGGGCACGGGTGCCGGCGATGGCTGTCGCAGCGGGGTTCAGCCCCGTGGCGGTGAAGACGATGGGGGTGCCTTCCGCCCCTTCCGGTAGGAAGCCCGCTTCGTCCTGCGTGCAGGCGCCCAATAAGAGGGCGAGCGCTGCAAGTGCAAAAAATCTTATCCTCATAATATCTGTTGTTTTATTACTCTGGTTCTTTCCGTTGCGGGCGTAACTTTTCCCCCCGACGGTTTACTGCTTCCTCAAGGTGGGCAATGCTCCTTTAAGTTCGTAACGCCACTCTGAGCCTTTGTTCTGCAAGGCGGTGTTCATGGCATCAACGGCGTTCTTCCAGGTTACGCTGGTGCCGTCCACCTTCGTGACTTTGGTGCTTCTCCTATTGTAGCCGATACCTTGTTCATGATTGTTCTTCCAATAGCAGGCGGTCACGGTAATGTAATTATCTCCCAAAAAGCCGCCGATATGCACATTGCCAGTGCCACTACCCGTACTGGTTACGTTGCCCGTGGCATAGCAGGAAAGGAGGCTTATTCCGTCGTTGAATCCTACCAGACCGCCGCCAGAGATATTCTGTCTGGGGTATATTTCTATGGTCACGTTGCCTGTGGCATAGCAAGCGGTCAAGGTGGCACCAAAAATCGTCTGACCTGCCACGCCGCCGACATTGAGCGTTCCCTTCACTGTGGCAGAGGAACTGCATCCGGTGATGGGATAGTCCCTTTGAACACCCACCACACCGCCGACATATATCGTGCCGCTAATGCTGCCCGACACCGAGCAGTTTTCAATGGTGCCCCAGCTATATCCTGCCACGCCGCCGGCAAAACCCGACCTGTGATTGCATGTTATCTGTATGCCATCCATCACCACATTCTTCACCGTAGCGGCGCCATTATTGAAATTACCGAGATAGCCGAACAGACCCGCATATTTGTCATTTGTCGTAACTGTCAGCCCCGTGATGGTATGGCCGCCGCCGTCGAAGGTGCCGGTGTATGAGTTGTCGTAGTCTGTGCCTATCGGTGTCCAGCCTTTGCCTGTGAGGTCAATGTTTTTGTCGAGGGTAATGTTTATGTCGGTCTTACCTCCGTTCACTAATTCGGCTACATTCATCAGGCCGTCGGCGTTATAGACCGTGTAGGTATTGGTGTTGCTGTCGTAGATGTAGCCCAAATCCTCAGCCGCGCCGCTTTCGCCGCCGCCGTCAGTCCAGCTACCGATGGTGCAGCCCTCTAACGCCAGGCCGGTGGCGTTCACCTTGACGGTGTAAGAATAGCGGTTGCCCGTCTCTAATACGACGTTGTTCTGCGGGCGGAAGTAGAAGGTGCCGCCGCCGAGTTCC